>Ga0136643_10011743_pt1 | contig 13009 bp, 6 predicted proteins | sample TergutLab28metaG_FD_96883 | JGI IMG/M metagenome (GOLD analysis project Ga0136643, IMG submission 96883) | Labiotermes labralis P1 segment gut microbial communities from Petit-Saut dam, French Guiana - Lab288 P1 (version 3) (version 3) | ecosystem: Host-associated > Arthropoda: Insects >...
AATAACAGTACATGATGGTATTGTTTAATAACAGTACATGATGGTGTTGTTTAATAACAGTACATGATGGTCTTGTTTAATAACAGTACATGATGGTATTGTTTAATAACAGTACATGATGGTCTTGTTTAATAACAGTACATGATGTATTGTTTTCCGGGTCAGGAACTAGGACTGCAAGATCAAGATCCTGTTGTGAAAACAACCATATTTTTAAAAATTTTAATAACAACATTTAACACTGAACCCTTTTACTGTGTTCTTTTATTTTAACTAATATGATTACGTATGCACGGAGACTGACGTACAAATATTACGAAAACTTTTACCGTGCCACTGTTGCATGAGAAATCGATCGTGCATCAATAAGACACAAAAATGATAAACATAAACTTAAATCAAAGCATTCTTAACACACGAAAACAGTGATTTAAGGATCCACCGAAGCCAGTTGAGGGGGCGGGGCTTCTGGGTTGTTGTTTCGTGTGTTGGTTAATTTGCTCTGAGGTTTCGAGAAAACCTACTGCCTCTATCCTCAAGGTTATGAGTAAATTCACCTACTAATAACCCTGAAGAAGAAAGTGACATTTAACTTCGAAACGTCGGAAAGGAATTAACCAATCTCACGGCGCAAAAACGTACAATATCTGATTCTTCAATATGAAGAAAAAAAAAGTTTGCAACTGATAAAATCTTACAGCGCTGTGTCCTTTCCAGTGGGCAATGTTCCTACCGATCCCGTTGGTCGTGCGGTCAAAGGCGTAGATCTGCGGCCGCTCCATTACTGGGGTGTCGGGTTCGAATTCCGCTGAGGGCATGGATGTTCGTCTCTTGTGTTCGTTGTGTGTAGTGTGGGTAGTAACTTATGCGATGAGCTCATCACTCGTTCAGAGGGGTCCTACTGGGTGTAGGCCTAATTGTGTGTAATCTTGAACCCTCAACAATGAGGCGGCCTAAGCCTAGGTTTCATATCAAAAGTAATATTAAAGATAAAAGTGGAGATCAGAGTCATAGAGCTCAGGACACGATCTGATTATGAAATGCTGTTAACACGTGTTCCATAAACGTTGGAACATTTCCCTGCGCTTCATGCAGCTGCCTATCACTATGTTCTAAGTTGTGACGCCACGTAGTCTGGAAAGTGTGTAACGACGTTTCATAGGAACCTGCCGTCTCCAACACAGTTTGTAACAACAGTTTTCAACCATAGACGACTAGATAACTTAACGTCGCGCATTTTTGTACGTAATTCCCCTTCGACAAATATCATAAAGCTGGATTTTCGTTTCAAGTAGGCAGAACGTATGGGTGAGGAGAGGGGGGTGTATAGGGTCTTGGTGGGGAAACCGGAGGGAAGGAGACCACTGGGGAGACCTAGGCGTAGATGGGTGGATAATATTGGGATGGATCTCCAGGAGGTGGGATGTGGGAATGTGGACTGGATTGGGTTGCCCCAGGATAGGGATAGGTGGCGGACGCTTGTGAGTGCGGTAATGAACTTTCGGGTTCCATGAAATGCGGGGAATTTCTTGACTAGCTGGAAACCAGTTAGCTGCTCAAGAAGGACTCGGCACCATGGAGTAAGTAAGTAAGTAGGCAGAACGTATACTGGACCTACACGGACAAACAGGCTTCTCCTCCAACAACATCAAGTACAAATCCACCGCTCATAATTTCACTGAATTCCGTAGTAGGCCTGCTTTGTACGGGAGATAAAACACAGACCTAATTGACATCCTCACTGTGGGCCAACCCTGAGCAACACGTGCAAATATCTCCCACATGCTTGTATTTCTAATGACCAGGGTTCATAAAATCATCGTAAAACTGCCCTTCAGGCGGAACGTCCTATTTACCTTGAAAAACCAACATGACAGGAACTGGAAGCTCAAGCGCCTTGTTTCCAGATTATCTTTACTCTATTGTGAATTAGAAGAGAGAGAGAGAAAGTGTCAGTTAACACATATATTTGCAGGGAGTAATTCAAACACGTTATAAGCATCATAAATTTGAAAGAGTGCGACACAAGTCATGCACGTATCTGCAATACGTTACACACGCGCGCGTATTGCCTACTACAATGGCCTCGAAGAAAATAACACGTACTGCAAACATCATTCAGTAGAGTGTAAACATATTCGGGATCGTCAAGCGGAAACTGTGCGGTACTGTCTGTAGAACGAAAAGGCTTAGCAATACATGAATATGTACACAGGCAGAGGGCATTCTATTGCAGCTTCTGAATAAATCGACCGATGTTCATTAAATTTCGTATGAATGTAATTCCAATGGAGAATACTCCAACAACATAGTTTATCATTTCCTGTATTAAGTAACAACACAGCAGACTAGCGAACTTCTGAGGTGCGATCGACATTAGCGCCACTTTGCCGTCCTGAAGTTAAGTACGGTAATGGATCTTGAAAAAATATCCAATTTTCTGTAACGTAATATTTTTATAGTACACAAAGTAACAATATCGAATCGGTGAGAAAATTTTCTATAGCTTTCAGTTTGATGGGTACAATTGAAGAATCATTCGAGCTAGGCTTGTTCAATTTGATATGGACAAATATCATAAAAGTAATTGCACAACCAATGTAAAATTGTGACTGTGAGTTCAGAACAACAATAAAGCCGATAAACCGATGATTCGGCGTTATATTCATCTAATGTTAACGTAAACGGAATCCATACTTCGCCAAAATAGAAACAAATGAAGCAACGATGATAACGCTCGCTAATAAGCAGTGCTTGAAATTTATGCAATGGGAAATTAAGTTTTCAGTTCCACGCATATCTCTCTGCTTCCGTCCAGACTTACAATTTTCTCTGTGTTATATAAGGGCTGGCTGTACATCGAATTAATGCAAAAGAATGTGTTTCAAATCAGATAAATTAGAAAAAGAAAATCAAGGTGAAATGAAATAGTAAATAGATCTGCGAAACAAAATAAAGAGGATGGAATATAGTTTCTTATTATGCAACTTGATATTCCTGTCGGCGGTGTTGTGTCAAGCTTCTTCACGGATTCATTGACAGACTGCAGTGTACAAGTTATCTGTCGAGTTAGAACACGGATACTAGTTAGTTAAAACTACAAACAGTGTAGCCGATATTCTGAAAGAGTGGGTTTGCGAAAATGAAAAAAAGTACACATGCTGTTATTGCGAGTCACTGGCTCAGGCTCTTCCTCATTCTTACAAAGTTGGAATACAGCAAACATCCCGCAGGCTAAACAAACTTATGCTTATTATGGTCGTTATAAGGTTTGAGGTACTCATGGCAGGGGTGTTTAGACTGCGGCCTTCTGGGTTGTGACACCGTGCAGTCTTGTGATTAAATATCAGCGCATGACAAACGCTCTAACGCTATCTTCAGGGAAGCAGTGATTTCGAATCCGAATAAGGAGACAGTGGCCTTCAGAAATATAGGTATCCAACTGAAGGAGTACATTCATCTCTCGCTTTTCCGGAGGGGGGTTAGCTTTTAAGACCCCGGCGAAATGCGAAAATCCTCGAATAATTAACCGCCATCCCAAAAAAAACAATGTTTTAATGCTTGTTGTTTTGTCTTTTCTTTGCAGAAACGCTGCGATGGAAACTGTTTTGTTCCTTCAGCTCCTTGAACATCATGCGGGATGGCTCGAAGACTCGTTCGAGTTTCCAGAGTGACGTATTTTTTTCGTGGGGCGAACCCTCGAATTTGCGAAGCCGCGAAGTAAGAACCCGCGAAAAGCGAGGGATGGGTTTACACGGTGTCACAACCCACAATTCCACAATCAAAATACATAGTCCTCCCCATCATTAATTCGGCCTTGGGTTCTTTATTTTGTTTGCGGAGACACAACTTTAAAGTAAGCTGTCTCTGTACTCTCCATGCAGGCATACAGAGGGAGTGGGAAAATAACTTCACTCATCCTCAATCTCGGATTTAGATGGAGGTAAGGGGTTAGCCTCATGCCCGGGCCGCTTCACCCCCGGAGAAAGAATAAACGGAACGGAATGAAGACATAAACGGGATAGTAAAATTCCGGAATGAGAAATTACATAATTTTCAAGCTTCATCTGATACATACATTTAAGGTAGAGTAAATCATGAAGTTGAGGTGATTAAATCGCTTAAATTTTAGATGCATCTACACTAAGTGATGGTGGCTGCCGGCAACGCATAGGCCTGCAACATGATCGTTCCATTTAGCTTCATCAGGTGGATGACCGACCGCGAAGTGCTTTGCCTCGACTCCAACTGGTGGTCCCTCAACATTAAAGGAACTAATTCTCCCCGTTCGCTTGGTCATTCGAACATTTCACGGTTCTGTATCTGCTACTTAGGTCAGTCAGCGTAACTAAATAGAAGCACGTCACTGGTATGAATAATTCAGTAAGAAGTTTGTATTTCATTCGTGTTCACACAATTCGACCACTGGACATATCGTAATATTATGAATTCTTCCACAGCTTGAAGCCGCGTTCTTTAAGATTAATTCGGATATCATCCCCACACGTACGCCTAGGTCTTCAAAGTGGTCTGTTCCGTCAAGGTAGGTCGGCTACGGATTATAATATAATCTACTGTAAGATACTACCGCAACATTCCTCTGGAGAAACTGATGCAAACACAAAAATGTCTCACCAGTGTTTCCCGACGATGTAAAAACGGGATACCTTCCAAATGCGAGCCGGAAAAGTCAACGCTATTCCCGCCTGCTCCGTGAAAACTATTACATTTTTTGTTTCATCCCCTACAAAGTAGTGTACATTTTATGATTACCGCCTTCCGGCATGTGATACTGCGTACACTCCTGTGCCTCCATTTTCTACCCTCAGACTGAGATAACATGTTCTTCCAAACGTCGGCACCTTTCTACCAAAACATACGCCGTCACCTCTCAGAACAAGGCTGTCTTAACAGCCACGGCCCCGAGATATACTGTTGTAGATTTTAGGCGTTTTCGCAAGATTGCGAAACGCCACTATTAGTTTCGTCGTGTCTTTCCATCCCTCGCTTCGCATGGAACAACTCATCTCTCATTAAACTGATTTTCATGAAATTCGATATTCTTTGAAAATCTGTCGAGAGAATTCAAGTTTCGATAAAATCTGACAAGAACGATGGGCACTTTGCATGAACTCCAATATACATTACAATCATACTTCCCTCAGTTCTTCTAAGAATAAGAAATGTTTCCCACGGAAGTTGTAGAGAAAATCAAAACACGCATTTTATGTTCAACATCTTTTTCCTCACTCTCGAAAATCTTGCCGTGTGTGAGACAGAGCCGGACAGGCCACAGATGACAATATAACGCATGCGCATTGCATGCTGGACAACTAAGGCTACAAACACACTCTCAGAATATGTCATAATTATTGCTTTTCTGCTGCAACAATGGTTGCACGAACAGGCCTCAGTGTTACTTTATAGCAGTGTTTCTCAACCGCCGGGCCTGGCATCAATTATACCGGGCCGCGAGATATTCTCCTGGAATTGATAACTAATTTAAATGTAATTTTATATTTGTCAACACGCCACACCGTACACATAAGTGTACTAATACTCTTTATGGTCATGCCATATTTCATTATTAATGCTTATGTTAGTTTAACGTACGAACTTAAACAAAAATTGGAAAGGTACTGACGAGCAAATCTGTTGTGACCGGGCCCTCGTCTTGATGAAAAAAGAATTTACCGGGCACGGTCTCACAAAGGTTGAGAAACACTTCTTTATAGTACATTGCCTTCCTTGTTAGTCTCATACAGGCCAAGACCATGATTTCCAGGGTATCGGGATAGTCTACTACCTTCATCTTGAATGTTGGAAATATCAGCTAGGAGACTCGGCAGTTTCACAACACAGACGACCAACATTTAAACATACAATTTTCTGTGTCCTTCGTTAAACACGAAGCCATGAAGGAATATGAAAATATTAGATCTAGGATTATAGCTGAAAGAATTCTTAACTTCAACAGTAGACAGGCGTGAGAACAGACTCATGATGCGGCAGTTCGTCCTTGAGGAACGAGACCGCAGCAAGTTGTGTTACTGTACTGCCCTGTAAGCGAGCACCAGTCCCTACGAGTATGAGGTTACATATCGCTCTAGACTTGCATTAGTGAGATACTGGTTTGCTAGTCAGCCAGATAGAGACTGTAAGTAGTTTCCCTTATTCCTACTAGATGGTTCTCAGTAACTCTTCAGCTGGCCGGAACAGCCTCCTTTTGCACATTCATAACCATTTTACTGATCTCATTTGATAAAACCACACAGCCCTAGAAACAGCGTTATTAAACAACCTAAGACTCAGCACAAGTAGTACACTCTACAACACCTCAGTTACATGTATCGGCTTTTCATGTCAGCCGGAAAAATTCGAAGCATGTAGCCAAGGTTATTTTTTTTTTTTAATATACCAGATGTGTTTGACTGTCAATGTGTATGTTTAAATCCACAACGGAATTCACAATCTAAAGTTAATCCAGAAATACCAGCAAATAATCTTCAGATAGTGAGAAATCTAAATGCGGTTAGTCACCGATACAGTAAGACCCAAGAGAAAAGGGCAAGCTTCTTCTTCTTCTTCTACCCGCTTACACAATAATCTGCTTATCACATTTAATAAGACGTAGGTATTTTACTTATGCGGAATAATAAAATAACCCACGGACCACCCAGTATTCCATTATGGTCTTCTATGTTATTCTCTGTAAAGTTTTGCACATCAGAATTTGATAGGCACACTGTTCCTCTCATGATGTACAAGTGCCGTGCCAACAGAAATCCCTTAAATTTATAGACCAAACATTACACCAGGCATGCAAAAAACTGAAATAAAACGTATTTGAAACAAAACTTACATCTGAAAATAAACGTGGAAGAGAAAAACGTTGGGAGAAGGAAGAGCAACACTAAACAGGTCTAGGATCTCGGTCTACTTCTTTGATATAAACACTATAATTTGTTTCAGTGAAGGTTATTCTACGTCTATAGACAGAGACCCGGTAACCATCTCCACAACAGTATAATTATTAGGATTCATTAGCATATTTTAAACGCTATTATGGATCCATTATTTTGTTTCACACCAGAAAATCACTGGGTAATTTGGTAGTCAAAGACATAACAACCCACATTAACTGTATCCCTTGTCACGGCGGCGTTAGGCGCCAGCAAGTTTCGGCTGGAGGAGACAGCCTCCATATACGAAGGTATGATTGAACAGCGGTCGAAGACAGCCGACAGTGGGAGGTTACTACGCAATAATAAGGAGGCAAGCTGTAGGGGAAAAAATAGGTAAAGCAATCCCTGTACAGGCCTGGACAGGCCCTGAGGTTTCCGGGTCCCATATTTCATGACAATCTGCACAAGAAAGTGGTAAAGTTGTCAGCCCAACGCACCGGCCGCCTTTACTCCTCAGGAAATATTCCTGGTACTCATTTATGCTGGAGGCTGGGTCGACAACTGGGCCATAGTGCAGCGGAAGGATTATATCAATTCGGGAATCGAACCCGCGACCTTCCAGTTTTTAGGACAATGCCTCAACTAACTGCGCCACCGCGTGCCCCGGAAGAGACAGGAGACAGGGGCTTCCGACTAATATATATATATCGGCCCTATTTTGTAAAAAAGGGGACAACCCACATAATATCAGTTTTGTTGGAGAAGCAAGAAGATAGTTCAGTTTTACATTTTATAAATACTTTGAGAGGTAGAGTAAATATCCCCCACATATTCTTAGTTATTCTTGAAGATGGGGTTGTCTTTTTATGTATCTTAGAGGACATTCAGTTGAATGATTCGCTACACATAACTCAGTTTAGCTCAAAGTGGCAGTTAGCCCACTTTTTACAAACAGGGTCTACATGTACTGCTATACTTCAGTCGGTGACATGAAGAGCTACTGTCAGGCCAACTTGGATTCATTTTCACCTTATCACCATGTTGTATGCTACCTCTATAGCACAATGAGCACCGAGGGACTTTCCTTTCGAGAAACTGGGCAAAGAATAAAACTGACTGTTGACTTCCAATTGCGAAGGTAAACACTCTTGAATCTAACAACGTGGTGTAATGGTTGGTCTTCTGCTTCGCGTTATGGAGGGAGCAGTTCCGACTCACGGCCTGGACTTCAGTTGGTATGAGTCGTTTGTCGTTTTCCTGAGATCAGGACTGTAACGGGACAAGCCTGTAAAGTAATCTCTGTACAGGCCTGGACAGGCCCTTAGGGTTCCAGGTGACTGAGGGTCCCAGAATTTCCAGATAATCGGCACATGTAGGTAGCAAGGCTGTCAGCCTTTATCCTCCCAGGATATGCCCGCGGTACTCATTTCTGTTAAAGACTGAGTCGACCCCGAGGATTAATCGACAAAAAAACCTAATGACACCATCGGAAATCGAACCCGAGACCTTTCGGGTTAGCGCAGTGCCTCAACCAACTGGGCGTACCCCCTGTTTCGGGATAGCTTATTAATAAAAATATGACCTTTCGAACTAAAATTAATCACACACAAATCACCCTACCATTTGACTCTACCTAAGCTACAGAAAGGATAAGCGTTGTTAAAAAAGCATGGATCAATCATTAAATCAATCGATCGATCAAGCATGCGGTGAGTACCGAGCTGTAATGAGGCACAGCGATAAAATTTATGTTTTTTACAAGATATCGTATGCATCAAAAATGGTACTTTTTTATGACCTCTTTCTCCGTACGTGGATTTTATCAACACACTTTCAGACTAGGAGTTCGGCGAGAATCTAGTCATACTTATTCAACAATGAAAGGAAAAATATAAAACGAAAAAGCTAAAATATCACTTTGAAGCTAGCAGAAAGATAAACATAAAACCTCAATTACAACCTTCAGTTAAATTTCCGTCAAAATAAAGCCAACTAAGGAAGAAAGGGGCCCGGTAGCTCAGTCGGTATAGCGACTGACTACGGGTTGGACGGTCCGGGATCGAATCCCGGTGCGGACGAGATTTTCCGCCCGTCCAGACCGGCCTTGGGGCCCACCCATCCTCCTATAAAATGGGTACCGGGTCTTTCCCGGGGGTAAAGTGCCGCCGGGGCGTGCTGCTGACCACTCACTTCCTTCTAGTGCCGCGGTCATGGAAGAGTAGAGCTATAACTCTACCCACCCTCTGGGCCACAACGGGCCTGTAATGGGAAAACTTTAGACAAGAAAGAAAACTGCAAATAAAATTTGATGCAGGCCTAAAATATGAAGTTTTATTCATGTAGGATGGGTGCATTTACTTGATAACAGAAGGGGGATATGACGAAAGTAATCAGTTCTCACCGAAAGCTTTCACCTATACGCACAAAACAGACGCGTGATCAGTTAGTCAAAGATCAGGTACACTTTGGCAAGTCATCTTGCGCTAAGCATAGGCCTATCATGCCATTCCTTCGGCCTTATAAATCAATGAAATCCCCCACTTTGGAACATATCAGTTCACGGAATACGACATTCCGTGGAAAAGCAGTCATCTAAACGCAAATGACATCTAAGGATTACACATCAACACTACTGTATCGACATATCTACTGTAATCTGTAAATTAGGCCCTCAGATGTTTTACGTCGCGTGGCCAACACTGGTGACTCACTAACAAGTTCTCAAACAATAACAAACTTTAAACGCACAAAAAATCTCATTTCAGCCTTTTATACACATCTTACACATAAGTACAAGCCAGGGTATTACCAACCCAATGATTTTGCATAGTTTTATCCAAATTTCCTAAGTCATATGGGATCTCACATCACGAGCTTAATTTGTACTGCATTGTACCTTATTTATGGAATTTTTGTAATGATGGCCTGATGATGGTGTCTTGGACTGAAACATGAGCATTTTTACAAATAAAATAACGTAGTTGTGTTTGGCTACAATCTAACGGTTTGTCTTTAAGTTCAATAACACAAAGGGATGTCCTGGGCAAAATTTGAATTAGGTTTACTATGATTTTGACAGCATGGCGATGCAAGCGCCCTTGTGTCCTACATGCACACACACACACACACACACACACACACACACACACACACACACAGAGTTAGTTTCAATCACAAAGCAACATAGGCTATTATTACTATTATTAAATGGTGTCGTGTTCAATTGTAGGAGTTTATAGTGTGGAGACATCATTTAGAGGGCTGGCCTTCATGGTACACACTGGGTCCTGCCTTAGGTTAAATGCCCAATGTAAGGCACTAGGTCTAGCATTACTACACAGCATAGTAATATTATTGATCCTGCTTCTATTTCAAAGTTCCGATACCTTCACTGAACTCTACTGCTGAGGTGCACCTGCCTGTCCATCCTGTGACTGACTCAAGGGTACAAATATCAGACGCCAAGTGACCTTCCCTCTACAATTTTTATTAATACAATGCTGCTGGTGTTTTCAGACTCAGCCTTTCGAATAACACAGAAACTGCGATAGTACCCAATCGTGAGGCGCAAATATCCTACTATTATTATCATTCAATTAATGCTGAATAAACTTCTGTAACTGATTCAGATTCACTGATTCTAACAAAACATTTCTCTAATACATAGGACCATTGTTAAAACACATGCTACGTCAGGTATTCAGACACATAACACGAAGATGATGATGATGATGATGATATGCTTTATTAGATTTTAGCATTTTATTTTTACTCTTTCTTCTCACCCTTCATACCCCTTCCCTTTATACCGGCAGGACTGTTCCATAACCTAGCTAAACAGGCTATTAAATCAGTGCCTTCAAGGGAGAAGGTTATAATCACATATTTGATATTCACTGGTGAGTCCTACAAAATGCACTTCCTTTAAGAATAGGTCAAACCTTATTATCCGAAAATAGTCAATCTGTCATTTTCATGCACCTCTTCCCCAGGAAGTGCTAAATCAACGACTACCAAATCTGTATTGATTAAAATGGAATAATTCTTAATATACTTGAACTCAAGCTGCTGTATGGACAAATACATTATTTCAATTTTTAGGTTCGAATTAATTTTTTGCACATAATTCACGGACTACAAATATGTAAGTCGTGTATCTACACATTTAGAATCTAAAAGGTAATTTGTATTTTTTTAAATACTGTTTAAACATTCTGTACAAATTTCATCGTCCTGTAGTTCCATAAATGTGGATAAATTTTATCTAAAAACGGGAAGTTTCAGAAAATAAGGCATAAAACCGAGACACATTTGCACTGACCTAACAACACCTTTGCTCGTTATTCATAAACCTCTAGGCCATCAGTATTTTCTCTGGTTCTTTTCACTTTCTTGACCTTCTCTCTTCCAATTTCTGATATTACTGCAGTTTCATAACCTTACTTTCCCACAAGGATATTATCCACTTCCATACACCACTTCCCCCAGAATAATACCTGACAATATTCCTTCCCCTGAATGAAAGCACGGCATCATACCTACCAGAGTAATGTGTCATACTTAGAAAAGGCTATTTGGTATCAAACATTGCTCTCCATGTGGCCATCTACACACACACACACAGTCCTTTGAATAGTGGCTTTATAGAAGGGCAATTGCAACTGTCAATGAATACTCGTGGCTATATTGTTCTTTGATTCCTCTATCATAGCTATATTTCCATCATGAAGTCCTTCCATTGGGACAGATCTCATGGTGGGGTTCTGGATATGCAAATATTTTGTGCGAATTAATTGCCAAGATAACCTGTTTGTTTGCAACCTTTCAGTGTTTGTCCTAATTGCTCTGCCATAATACTAATCTTGTGTTAACTTCAAGTTAATTTTCATTTCTTTTAACACACCGGAAATACGTTTTTCTGTATGATTATTGCACTCAAGCACAGAACTTTCATGCAAAGCCAGACCACATTTTAATGGTTTTAAAGAAAGTTAATTTGACCTGATTATAGCAAAATTTATACTGTACAAAACTGAAAACTGCAGTTGCAAGCAATCCCATGTCTATTACATTGCCGTTTGCTAGTCTGTCATTATTTACATTTGCGTCCGTGTATATATTTTTATTCTTAAGACAGTACAGCAGAACTCTACACCAGGTGGAGAAATGTAGTTCAGTCTGAGCAGCGGAAACCATAAAACACCTAACCTCAAAACGCTTGAACTATAACGGCTCACAAACGTCACATTGTTTACACTGCTTAAATCACTACTCACGTTATATACAGTTCTTAAGATGATGTTTCCTATGTAGCAAGAACTCATTTCCTTTTCTTGCATAGTTAACTGGATCGAAGAACTGAACTTCTTTTTGCGCACAACGAAAGGAAGGTAAGGAAACACGCACAGCAGAACAGTGCAGCCAACATTGCTTCCTTCCGACCAAACGTGACTGTGTAAAAAAGGCAACGTGGGGATTCAGAGAAGTAAAATTAAGGAATTAAAAAGGGGGCGTGGCATAACGTAAAACGGGGCACTTCGATTTGCAATTCAACCCTTCAGATGTGTTTCAGACATTAGATGCCACTGTACCTGCACATAACAAAGCTCAAACCACCAAAACCAATAATAATTACAAAATTGTTTCGCCCCAAAACATCACAGAGCCATTCCCCTGGAAATGTCTTCTCATGGTTTCATTCATTTCTGTATTTCTGTGTATTGATGAGACGTAGTGGGAGTCTATGGTGGAAATATATCTCGCCTAACATTTAAACAGGGAGAATGTTGACTAAATTAAGGATTATTTGATTATGACATGTAACATATAGGGCTTACACAAAACGCATGATATATATTAATTGGAACACTGAAGTGAAGAAATCGCGTGGCAGACAAAGTCAAGAAATGAGAAATCATGATCATACAGAATTATAGTCATGAAACCTTTAGGAACACTTGGGACCACTTCGGGGACCGCCGCTGTGGTCTAGTGGTCAGAGTTTCTGGCTACAGATACAGAGGTCCCGGGTTCGATCCCCGGCGCTACCAGATTTTCTGAGTAGCAGTGGGTCTGGAACGGGGTCCACTCAGCCTCGTGAGCCT
>Ga0136643_10011745_pt1 | contig 13008 bp, 6 predicted proteins | sample TergutLab28metaG_FD_96883 | JGI IMG/M metagenome (GOLD analysis project Ga0136643, IMG submission 96883) | Labiotermes labralis P1 segment gut microbial communities from Petit-Saut dam, French Guiana - Lab288 P1 (version 3) (version 3) | ecosystem: Host-associated > Arthropoda: Insects >...
AATCAAGTAAATTAATGATCTTCAAATTACTATATTGTTGCGGGCCTATATATGAATGCATATATATATATATATATTGATATAATATCACTGTACTGATATATTGTTGTGTATTGACGGTATATAATACATTATACAAATTTGTTACTACACAACGGGATGGCCTCTGTAAAAAAAATCAAATTCTCTTTTCAAAGAGACCCCCGACTTGACTACCTTACATCAGTATGATAAGTGATGTCATTATATTCAATTTCTTCTTCTTCCAGTAAGCATACAAAATAACGATACACTTGCTATAATTGTTCGTTTCGTAATTCATTTTCAACAGTTTGTTCACAGTGATTCGTGATGGAGAATAAAGGGGGGGGGATAAGGAAAAGGTCGCTGTTTCAAATTACTTCATTTTGCAATTTAATTTTTTCGCAAAGCCATTAATTTTGCCAATCACACATGGAGCCATGTCGCTAAAATAACCCGGCCACATTATATCAAACACAGAATTTCAACGGTGTAATAACATTTAACCGTTACAACGTGTAATACAATTTCCTGCACAACACAGTAGTGTTCGGAGTTGTACATTCATTGAGGGAAAATTTAAAGCACATTTTCTCAAACATGGTGTGACATTCCACACGACTTGAATATTCAAGTTAAACCGATATGAGAAACTTAAAACACGCTTTCAATTGAATGTACCTAATTTTTTTTTTTAACGGCTTACCTGAATGCATTCTTCCCCTCTCTTTTATCCAAGAACTTGGAACCGTCTTGACGCTGCTGACAATGAATTTGTCACACACAAGTCAACTCTGTTTTTTAAGAAGGAGCTAACTGCCGCTTTGAGCTAATGTGAGTGAAGAGCAGCAACTAATTCAGCTAACTTCCCAGCACGGCACGTACAAAGGTGACTACTGCACGTTCCACAACAACCAAGATAGGTGTGGGATATCCTATCACTCAGAGCACTTGTAATATGAAAAACGCAGCCATCCGAGGTCTTTGTGAACAAGGAGCTTAATGATCTGTACTCCTCACCCAATATTGTTTGGGTGATGAAATGGAGGAAAACGTGATTGGCGGGACATGCAGCATGCATAGGGGAGGGGAGAGGTGTATACAGGGCTTAGAAAGGAAACCCGAGGGAAAGAGGCCACTTGGAAGACCCAGACGTAGATGGGAGGATAATATTAAATGGATATTAAGAAGTGAGATGGTGAGCATGGACTAGACTGAACTGGCTCAGGATAGGGACAGGTCTCGGGCACTTTTGAATGCCGTAATGAACCTTCAGGTTCCATAAAATGCGGGGAATTTCTTGACTAGCTGAGAACCGGTTAGCTTCTCAGGAAGGACTCTTCTCCATGGAGTAAGTAAGTAAGTAATTAAGTAAGTATGTAAGTAAAGCGTTTCCTGCAAAAATGATGTTCGTGGGTTTTTCCCCTTTTTAAAAAATACGGGCAAAATTCTGTGTTGAATTGAGATTCGTAACAAAAGAAGTCTGTCTAAACAACAAAACGCGATTTTTGCGCGACCCCTGACCTTGGGTCACGCGCCGGCCCTGCAGGCGACTGTTGGAAGTGATGTGCAGTGCAGAACGTCCCCTGGTGGTGATACAGTCAGAGCCAAGCTGACACTTGTGAGACAAACGGCATCAGGAGAAAGAAAGACGGATGGATAAAACAAAAAGCTACAAAAGTCAAACCACTTGGACAAGATATTGTCGTAAGAAGACAAAGTTCCATCCTCTGAAATTGGATTGCCGGGCTCAAAACGTTGTTTCCATAACACAGCAGTTGATTATTGGTCTTGTCCACCAAGCGTACAGCTTCCTTTCCTCTTGATGTAAGGGGTGAATTTTTACTAACGTTACAGACAAAAATCATTGTGTATGTCACTGTGTAGCTACTACAATGGGCACACTACACGTAATTTAAACGTTTATTTAAAGCCCCGGTTTGTTAGTTCGTACCGAGCAGGAAACACTTCCCGTCTAGGTTACAAAAACAATCATTTACTGTCGCATAGGGAAAAATGTTGTATTTTCGGAGATACAAACAAAACATATAAATACATTCTCAGGGCAGAACGTAGAAGTTTTTAATGTTACACTTTTCGGTTCGGAAAGTAATCGCTTGGATTTAAGAGGTCAATTGAACCGTCCGCAAGAAGTTACATCGGCAGGACGTGTCCGCTTTTCTAAAATTTACTGGGGGACGAAACGCTTCAAACGTTGACAAGTACCAAAACAGTTGTAGTAGGTTCGAGTTAAAAAGGCTAATCTTCCTGAAGCTCAAGTTCTGAAATCGAGTTTTCAAGCTTAAAGTCTTCTGTACCACAATGTCGGCGACACACGGACATGCACACGTGTGTGTCTAACGAACGTTTGTTGTGAAAAAATCCAAATTATGGTGTAATGCGAGGCTTCAGTCTATAACCGTGACGTAATTCAGATTTGCGCTCGTCGTTCTTCGTTATTACTGGGTATTTTGACCCTTGAAGATGGAATCGATGCGCTGTGCCGCAACGTCGGTGACAAACCAACCTACTTCCCACTACAACAAACATCACCTAGCGTCTTGACGACGACATTTCGGGATGTATGAAAACAAATTTTGTAAGCAATCGTGATTTTCAGAAGTCGTGTGTCATTTACAGAAACAGCCGATTTACAAAACTAATTTATTTACTAGTAGCTCCCTGTCTGTAGTCATTTGCTTAACAAGGTCCCTTCTCTAAGAACACGCTGAGATGGCTCGTAAGCAGACGCCAGTCTGTAGCCTAAACAGGCAAGCTGAGCAGTTATAATTGGCCCGTTAATGTAAAGACAAAGCAATTATGAAACTACAAAATGAGCTCTCTGGAAGAGAGAACTTATTGTTATTCCAACAATATTATCGGAATATGAAAAGAGAAATATCTAAATATTTGTTATTTGTAATAAGACAAAAGGGCACTTGCAAATTCAGCTGATGTCAAGTAATTACTATCGGCAGCTTTTTTTTTTGTAAAGGAGTGGGTAGTGGTATGTCTTTCTGTCAAGAAGTGAGCACCGATACCATTTTTCCTATCTAGGAATGAGTACCGACATCTTTTTTCTGTCAAGTAGTGAGTATTGACACCATTTTTCTGTCTAGAGTAAGTACTAGCACATACTGTTTTGCCCAGGAGTGAGTATCGCCATAATTTTCGCGTCAAAGAGTGAGTACCAAAACCATTTTTTCTGTCAAGGGGTGAGTACTGGCACATTTTTTAAATCGTTATATATATGGGCCGGGTAGCTCAGTCGGTATAGCGACTGAGCTACGGGCTGGAAGGTCCGGGATCGAATCTCGGTGGGGATGAGATTTTCTACTCGTCCAGACCGGCCCTGGGGTCCACCCTGCCTCCTGTAAAATGAGTACCGGGTCTTTCCCGGGGGTAAAATGCAGCCGGGGCGTGCTGCTGACCACTCACCCCCTTCTAGTGCCACAGTCATGGAAGAGTAGAGCTATACCTCTACCCACCCTCTGGGCCACACCGGGCCTGTAACGGGATCACTTTACCTTTCATATATATATATATATATATACACACACACACAATTCACACACACATTCGTACCTTAAGTAGGACCCGAACCTCCGACACGGCAAGCAGAGACACGAAACACTACACCCTGTCACACCTAATGTTTCATATTACGCCTAAACAGGCAGGAGGAGGCTAACGTAGCCAATATGGCCGGAGTGGCGTCCAGACAGAATCACTTGCTGCGGCGTCTTTCCGTCGTAGTCACAGAAGAACTGCCATAAATCACAGCGGAACCGTGCTGCAACATTTGCCTTACCGGGCCGATATCAATTTCCATTCCATCACTCGGCTAGAAGAAGAAGTCAACATAAATCAATCCTCTTCCCCTGACTTTTTTAGACGGGCCAGCAGCGCCGACTGCGGGGGGGGAGTCAATTAGGAAGCTCCGAAGTTCGAATAATTCATACATCAGCGAGCGAAATCACAAGTCTTTCTCGAAAGAATGGAAGGAAGAATCAAACAGCCCCCGTCCTTACATCTCTTTTTTACATAATCTCAGATTATAATTTTTCTCTCGTAACAACAGTCATTAGAGCTCGTATCTCTGACTGTATCACTGACAACAATACAAAGCCTTGTTCAGAATGTAAGAATCTGAGTGCGTTATTAGTGACGGCTTTGCATTTCGTTGGTGTTCTTGGCTGGTGGTGGGGCTAGGTATTGATTGCAACAACACACACACACACATCGCTTACAGGTCGGAAGTGAACGGACGTACGAAGCAAACTCGACGAAGCGGAATGCTGGATGATGAGGCCAGCAGTCTCTCCCTCTGATAACACTGATTTCTTTGTTTTCACATCCTTTTAGCTTTTTATATCTTTTGTCCCTACGTTCATTGCTCTTTTTATACGTTTCACCACGAACGGCATAAAATGACAATGTGGAAATTGCCTCCCCCCTACAACCGAATTAGATTAAAGTTAGGTTTGGTGCATCAACAAATGAAGAACAGACTGAACCCAGCAAGCGTCTACCATCATTCAGTACAGAGACTTCCGTCCTCGCGTTTATTCTCCACAAGCATGAGGATTAAAACAATGTGAATTATAATTGTGCCTTTTGTTGCATATAGATGTAAAAATTGGTCTGTTACGTTGACGGAAGAATGTAGGCTGAGGGCTTTTGAAAACAGAGAACTAAGGAAAATATTTGGGCCTAAGAAGGCGGTGGTAAAAGCACGTTTGGGGAGCGTGCAAAACGGAGACCCTCATGATTGCTGCTGCTCACAAAGTATTATCCGAGTGACCAAATCAAGATGAATGAGATGGGCAGAACATGCGGGAAGTATGGGGAAAAGAGCAGATCCATAGAGATTTCTGGTGGGAAAGCCTGAGCGCAAGAGACCACTTGGAAAACCTAGAGGTAGATGGGAGGAAAATGTCAAAACAAGTCTTAAAGAAACTAGTGGAGAGGATGTGGAATACGTGTTTTAGGAAAGGGGCAGCTGGCGCGTTCTTGTGAACACGGTAATGAATCTTCGGGTTCCATCAAATAAGGTAAATTTCAAAACTAGCTAAGGAAATGCTAGTTCGTAAAAGCACGCAGCATCATGCAGGTAATTAGTCGGTCAATTAGATTGTTAGTCAGTCAGCCAGTCCGTTAGTTAATTAGTTAGTTAGTCAGTTTGGTGTGCCAGCGTTGCTCTAGAGTCTCCATTAGGAACGTCCAAAGAATCACGAAATACTGTAACTGAAAGGGACACATTAGGTATTTCGGGTCCGTTTATCGCTAAAGCCTTCCTTACGAAACTTTGAAAGACGACATAGAGTCGAGTTGGAATGTCCGTTTCACTGCCAAGTCCTCAGCTCTGCTCTACAGCGGACTGTCCACGTCATTGCGTTACGGGGAAACCTGCAGGCCTAGGCACTGAGCGGTGTGCGTGCACTTGGCAACAGGCGGAAGGAAAGGAAGCAGACGGCATTTCTCTGTAAAATTAACTTCCAAGGACTGACAAATTTTCGACTTAAGCTGGAGTGCCATGAATCACTTGTGCTAACTGACGCTCACTAATAGAAGCCGAGGGAAGATGCGGTAGTTGAATCACGACCTACAAACTACGAGGCTTCAAGCCATTATAGACCCCATAACTCATGGTAGCTACAGGACGTTCGCCTTCCTTGTAGTAACATGCCGATAGTTCCTACAGTGGCAAGGGAAATCCCCCAAGCAGAGCTTATCTTTCTTGAAACATAAAGAAGAAATTTCAACCACCTACACTGGAGTAGGGTCCTACTTGCACTGTATGCTAACTTAGCATTGTCAGACACATCCATGTTCTTTATGAATCCGAACATTCAGACCTTTCTGGTGAGATGCCGGCGGCTAGCCAGTCCGAGTGGGATCTGTGGTGAACAAAGTGGCAATTGGGCAGATTTTCTCCGCGTACTTCTCTCTTTCCTTTTCCGTATCAGCCCACCAACGCTCCATATCACGAATGGGCAGACTTTCCAAAACTCTAGGAGCCAGTTCAACATTCTAGGCGCCAGTCGGGTGTGACATGAGACAAGTTCCATACCGAGGGCCCACAAATTTTTGGCGCCACCGTATAAAATTTAGTCGCCATGGCTAGTAGGCGACAGGGATTTGTGGACCCCTACTCCGTACTCATAGCCGGTCCCAGTGGTCGCGCGGTCTAATGCGTAGGTCTGCGGCCGCTTGCCAGCTGAGACTGTGGGTTCGAATCTCACCGGGAGCATGGATGTTTGTCTGTTGTGAGCGTTGTCAGGTAGAGGTCTCTGCGACACTCGTCCAGAGGAGTCCTACTGACTGTGTTGCGTCGTTGTGTGTGATCTAGAAACCTCGTGAATGAGGAGGCCATGGCCCAGTGGGGGCTGTCGCGCCAAAAACAAACAAGCAGACTCCATGCTCATCCATTAATCTATCATCAACGCTACACAAACTTCACACTTGGCAATGTCGTTAAACAACACAACTGTTTGTCATCTGAATGTTCATTGTCGTTTTCAAAACAGCCCGCCATGGTTCCTATCATAAGCCTAAGTCACATTGGCACATCTTAAAGATCGATTTGAATATTGTCTGTCCATCTACACCTGCGTATTCCAAGTAATATCGTACCTACGAATTATTTTCAGTACATTATAAGCTTTCTCACCTATGACACAGTTGCGGGCACACAGTAACATATACCAAGGGCACCGAAAGAACCTTCTACAGTGCTGTGTTTTACGCTGTTGAATATAATTAAAATAATTCCATATTATAGTATTTCTTTAAAATTGATTTTAACATCACCCTTCCACCTAAACCTAATTATTCCCAGCGGTCTCATTCCGTCACGTTTCCCAACCAAAACCCTATATGACCCCCCCCCTCTTCCCCCATACGTGCCACATGCCTTACCCATCCCACTCTTCTTGATTTAATCACCCAAATTACATTTGGTGATCAGTACAGATTATGCAGCTCCTCGCTGTGCAGTCTTCTCCACCCCCCCCCCTCCGGGTAACTCTTTCCTCTTAGGTCCAAATGTATTCCTCAGCGCCCTATTCTCGAACACCCTTAGCCTAACTATATTATTCATTCAGTGCAGTGAGATTATGTTTCTTTCGAAAAAATACAATATACGTAGAGACGAAATTGCTCAATCATTCCTAAATTTTTCGACAGCCACCCGCCATTACAAGGAAGTATGCACACCAGTAAGCTTAAAATAATGAAATGTGATATAAAGACACCTACACACAACACTCTCCCCTGTGGCGCTGCGGCCCAACGCGGGCCATGGCCTCCTCATTCACGAGGTTTCTAGATCACACACAACAACGACGCATCACAGTCGGTAGGACTCCTCTGGACGAGTGATCAGCTCGTCGCAGAGACCTCTATCTGACAACACACGACACATCCATGCCCCCGGTGGGATTCGAACCCACGATCTCAGCAGGCGAGCGGCCACAGACCAACGCCTTAGACCGCGCGGCCACTGGGACCGGCTACACACAATACTACACTACATAATACAGAGACTAGGCCCACTGCGGGTGAAGAAAACTGCTACACGTTTGTAGACTACTGAGTTATTAATAGCAACACTTCAAGCACATAGGAATTTTAATTATGCACACTTCATGATGCTATTTTGTAGATCCCACAAATAAAATTCTAAAATCTTATATGATAAAATGAATATCAGTGATGTATTGTTATCGCATTTTGTTTTAAATATATTGGCGTGTATAATCCCTGATGATGGTGGGGGACCGTCGAAACATGTAGGAGGGACTAAAAAATTGTGTCCTATGTACATTGCACATGGAAAGATTCCTCTGTGTTTTTTTTTTAAGATGTACCCCCAACCTCTGCCCTTCGGTCAATCTGAGAGACCAAGTTACACACTCACACAACAACACAACGGGCAAATTTATAGTTCTGTATATTTTATGATTTATATTTCTGAAGGGAAAACAGGAAGATAAAAGATTCTGGACCGAATGGTAGAAAGTGGAATGGGGTTACATATTGCTCTACACATACAACGCCTCACACAGACAGAAACGTATCTGATATGGGCCTACACGGAAACTGGTTCCTTTTCTGTACCCAGGCGATGAGAGTTCATTAAACTAACAAATTTTCGATAATCTTTATTTTCGTGTTAAGTGGCAACGGTTGGAATCAACAAATAAAAAGTTATGCCTAATAAAAATCTGTCATTAAATCTACAATAAATCCCTTGAAGAAGGAAGTACAGAACAGTTCCGAAAAGTTGTACGTATCAATTACAACTCAGGCAATGGAGAGTGTTCGACATGAAAGGCAATGGGTCTTATCAATAAACTATTGTCCAAATAATAATGAATAAACTATTGTCCAAGTCCTTCACAACGTTTAATAGCCGGTCGTAAATATTCGTTACAAAACAATTTGCATTTCATACTTTCCAAAACTGCTATAAGTGATTCAGTTTCTTCGTCCATACCAGCAGGCAGTTCTGCTTATCACTTTAAGAACACAACGTGTTCTTTTTGCTATAATAATTTATACAGCCTAGCATTAAACAAAAATTTTCAATTACACCAATTACTTCTTCATTAGACAAAACGCCACTACACAGAGATTGACAGACTGCCATAGCGATGCATGATTGAACACCTTCTTCCTCTAATTAGTACTTTTAGCTACGTGTCTGGTGTAATCCCCAATTACCTCAATTAATTTAGCCCACAATACTGACGGCACAATTAAAACTGAATCACTCGCTACCAAACTAATCACTCTACTGCAGGAAGCCGTTTGGGAGTAGGTTTATGAGTAGCAACTGTCGGAGAAGTATGAGTATCAACTGTCGGAGAAGTACGAGAAGCAACTCTCGGAGAAGCATGGTCCACTGACACGTAATTAAATTTCACATTTGCATGAAAGAGGAAGCCCTACAGAGATAAAGATTTTATTTCCCAATTTTATATTCTTGGTGAAACGCAGTGTTTACGAAATACTGTGATATGTATGAGCATACTTATATTTGTTCTTAAAAGATATAGACTTAACGGATCATTATGTCGTCTGTGTGTGAGCTTGAGTGTGGGAAAGTGATTCATTATGTGTGTATGTGTGTGGGGGTGGGGGGGATACGGGTCGGTATGCGGGTGGAATGTGAGTATGTGTGATGTCAGTACATCTGAGTGTGAGTATGCGTGTGTGAATGACGGTATGTTTGTGTGTGTGTGTGTGTGAATGTGTCAGTATGTGTGGGTGTGTGGGGATAAGAGTCAGTATGCGTGTGGGAATGTGAGTATGTGTGATGTCAGTATATGTGAGTGTGAATGACGGTATGTGTGTGTATGTGTGTGAATGTAAGTCAGTATGTGTGTGTGTGGGGATGAGTCAGTATGCGTATGGGAATGTGAGTGAGTGTTGTGATGTCAGTATGTGTGAGTGTATGTGTGTGTGTATGTGTGTGTGTGTGTGAATGACAGTATGTGTGTGTGATTGTGAGTCAGTATGCGTGTGGGAATGTGTGTATGTGTAATGTAAGTCAGTATGTGTGAGAGTGAGTATGTGTGTGATGACAGTATGAGTGTGGGAATGTGAGTCGCTATGTGTGAGAGTATCAGTGTTGGAGTGTAACTTGGTACGTGAGTGAATACGAATCAGTACGTGTGTGAGTGTAACAATGTGTGAGGGAACGAGAGACAGTATGTGTGAGTGTGTGTTTGTCTGCCGCATATGTTCCTCTTGTTAACGTTCCAAACATATGATTTTCACACAACTTTGTGCACAGCCTATACCACTGGGTTCCAGACTAATGTTGTCGCTTTTACATTACTACAAATCGTAATGAAAAAATGGCCCTCGTGTAAACTTCTCTGTTGGAAGTGTCATTAATGCTACTTAATTTAGGCTCACTAATAATGTTAACTAACCTGTCTTTAAAAACACAAAACGTTTGTTATAGTCGTTTTTTGAATTACAATAGCGAAATAGCCTCAGAGGGACGAGGTAACAGCGGAGTGGAGAAAACTACATAATGAGGAGCTTCATGTTCTGTACTTTTCACCAAATATTGTTCGGGTGATCCGGTAGAGAAGAATGAGATGGGCGTGGCATGTAGCACGTATGGGGAGATGAGAATTGCTTACGGGGTTTCGGTGGGGGAAAACTGATGGAAAGAGACCACTTGGAGTAACCAGGAGTAGATGGGAGGATAATATTAAGATGGATCTTAGGAAGTGGGATGTGGGGGATGGAATGGATTGATCTGACTCCGAATAGGGAAAGGTGACGGGCAATTGTGAATGCGGTAATGAACTTTCGGGTTCCATAACATGCGGGGAATTAGTTAACTAGCTGAAAAACGGGTAGATTCCCAAGAAGGACTCTGCTCCATGGAGTAAGTAAGTAAGTATTGTATAATTTAATATTCAAATTCATTTGACAAATGGACCGGCATAAGTCAGTCGGAACGGCGACTCGTTACGACCTGCACGGTCCGAGTATAGAATCCCGGTGAAAGCGAGACTTTCCGCACCCGTTAAGACTGGCCCTGTCGTCCACTCAACCTCCTGTACGAGGGGTAACAGGTCCTTTCCCCGGGGTTAAAAAGGGCGGTGCCCGGCGTTGATCACCCACCTTGACATACTCTCTGTTGTTATGGGTATATTTAATAACTACAACTTACAATATTTTGCCTGTCCATAGGTAACAGTGTTGTGAGTGGCCTACCACATCTCATTTTTCTTGAACAACTGACTCACACCACTTTGCCTTCCAATGACTTTGTCGTTAAGATTCGTAAGTAATTATTTTTTGCAACGACTAAATCACGTGTTTTGTCGTTTCCATTAGTCGAAGAGCTTCAAGATCTTGTAATTGACATCAGTGAGCCTCACAGTGGCGTAGATAATACGTCGAGGCCCTTCTCCCTCTGCTTGATAATTGCCCCCCCCCCCATGCACTTAATACCGAAGATATTTTCAGATCTTTCAACGCACTGACTTCTCTCACAAAAAAATGAATCCATCCAAAAAACCTATAACAAATTGTAGTGTTCTGTACGTCTTTGGGGTCTCGTGCTGCCGGGTCTGTGAAGGCCTTTTCTACGCCACTGGAGATTCAGAATAAACGAATTTGAGAACCATTCTGTTATATACTAAAGGTTCTATTTACTGCACGATATTTATTTACTGCAATTGGGTTTCCACCCGGTGGCAGTGGTAGGTAAACTTGTAACAAAAAGTATGAAAGAGACAGCTATATACAGAAGGAGAAACGATCCACAAGACAATACAAAACACAGAAAACAGAAGACATACGAAACAAGAAAACAAACATACTAGGAATATTAAAACAAAAAGTTCAGTGGTTAGAAAATGAAAAAGAGTCGCAAATAATAATAATGAGACAACGTACTGCATATAGCCTACATATAGCTACACAAATATAAATCAATGATAATTCACATCACTTCATTTCAATTCCTTCCCTTCCCTTCCCTTCCCTTCCCTTCACTTCACTTCCTTCCTTCCTAGCCCTTCATTTCCTTCCCTTCACTTCCCTTTGTAATGTACGCAACATTCGGAAATCATTTGGTCTTTTTGTAAAAACTGGAATGTGCTTGTAACGAAACTTTAGTTGATGTAACTAGGAAACGTTGGGCAAATTAGCTCACAATTGTTTGTTGAGAAGTGTATGCGTGCCCCAGTTAAATAATGCAAATATTAAGAAAAGTTCCTGAGTCGGCACAACGTCACTATAAAATCCCAAGGAAATTAGGTTAACGCAAGACTCTCAAGACTCGCAAGATTCGGGCCCAAGAGGAGATTTAGTGGTCTACGAACTGACGTTATTCTGTTGCCTGAATAATACTTATACTCTATCAAATATCATCGGTTGAGATGTTGGGCTACTTCGTATTCTGGCTGATAACAGGAGGTAAGCTGGACTGACCGATTATTAAATTGCTTATTTTAGCGAGTCACTTTCGGAAAAAAATACTTTTCTAAATTATACGATTACCGATTGGGATTGAATAGTGGTGTGACGATTAATTGAGCTATAATCTTGTAACAGAATATCCAGCGTAACTAAAGGACTTGAGAAAACAGTTTCGGACTTCTATAACTTACATGTATATTAATGTATATATATATTAGACAATAGAATTTACTGTTACGTTTGTTACGCAGTTCGTCACTCACTGAACCCAAAGGAGTCCTGTAGCCCCCGAGATACTTAGGTAACCGCGAAGCCTCCGACCTGGCTATCACTACCGTTCATTCCCTGTCCCCGTGGGAATTCCAGGATAGGCCTCACAACGGCCACAGTAGGCTCGCCCAAGCTTACCGCTCGGCTTGGGCACTACACCTTCACTTCACCTCACTTCACTTCCCTTCCCTTCACTTCACTTCACTTCACTTCACTTCACTTCTCTTCCTTCCTTTCACTTCGACTCACTGCACTTCACTACACTTCACTCCCCATTTTTCACTTCCCTGCACTTTCGGACATTTCGTCATCACGCTTCAAAAACCCTTCACTTATCATCACTTAAAATGAATTACCTTCTACGCCCTCTTTCTAAAAATATGTGATGTAAAGGGGCAAGTCACTTCAACAGATGTACAGTGTGCTCTTGGTTATCCCCTTTAAGTTGCTACTGGTTAATTACGAAGGTAGGAAATAAAGTGACTTTGCGGTAATTTCTCGAACAAAATCTTCAATAATAACAAAAAATCACGGACTCTTTACTTATACAGTAAACATAAACTCTCTCTCGCTCTCTCTCTATATATATATATATATATATATATATATACAGGATGTCCCACTCGTTACCGAACCCGGCATTTCTTTAATAATTTTACCACTAATGAGGATATTGCAACGAAATTTGAAGCGGACTTACCGCATTGTGTAAGAAATGTGACGACATCACAACATGTGCTGGAAGTGAAAACCATTTGCGTC
>Ga0136643_10011747_pt1 | contig 13007 bp, 9 predicted proteins | sample TergutLab28metaG_FD_96883 | JGI IMG/M metagenome (GOLD analysis project Ga0136643, IMG submission 96883) | Labiotermes labralis P1 segment gut microbial communities from Petit-Saut dam, French Guiana - Lab288 P1 (version 3) (version 3) | ecosystem: Host-associated > Arthropoda: Insects >...
ATACCACACTCACACACACACACACACCACACACACCATACACACACACTCACACACACACACACACCACACACACCATACACACACACTCACACACACACCATACACACACACCATACACACACAACACACACACACACACACACACACAACTCACTGACGCGCAGACACTTTATTTTCTTGTACGCTACAACTTCTCCACCAGCAATAACTCACACTTTAGGCCGACTCTGAATTTATACGGCAAATCTTTACACGCCACATAATACGCGTCTATTTTGAACACCGTTTATGTCAGTTTTACACGATAGTAGATGGATGTGTGTTAGGCCAGCAACCCATCTACGAAGCCTTTTTTTCAGCTGGTGTAACACCCGTTTTCTACGAAAGACTAAGGTGTGCTATCTCTTCATAATTTAATCAGGAAGCCTGTATGTGAATTCCGCCAGTTTTGCCATAAAAGGGAAGGAAGTTGGAGAACTAGTTATCACTTATTTGCTGGGTGCGTAATGGTTTCAAGTGAGGATGGAGTAATACTCTGTATTTTTTGTCGAAGCACTGGAGATATAATACGATCAGTAGGCTGATGGATTTTGACGAATCAGCAAGGAGCCACTGAAATAATGGCGAGAGTGACCATAATATTGGAACTATACGTATTTTTATTTTATATACAGAAGTCTTCATCTACATCATCAGTGGGTACGTAATTACTTTATTTTTTTACTTACTTACTTTACATATTAACTTAATTTACTTACATTAAATAGTTTACTTACTTTACTTACTCTATGGGGCAGAGTCCTTCTTGAGAAGCTGACCGGTTCTCAGATAGTAAAGAAATTCACTACATTTCACTGAACCCGACTTTCTTCACCGCGTTTATAAGTGCATGCCACTTGTCCCTATCCTGAGCCAGATCGATCCACTCCATTCACCCCATCCCACTTCCTGAAAATCCATCATAATTTTATCATACCATCTACTCCTGGGTCTTCTAAGTGCTCGCTTTCTCTCAAGTTTCCCCACCAAAACCCTGAATACACCTCTCCTCTCCCCCATAGTTGCTACATGCCCCGCCCTTCTCATTCATCTCGATTTGATCCCCCGAATAATATTTGGTGTGGATGCAGAATATTAAGCCCTCATTGTGTAGCTTTCTCCAGCCCCCTATTACCTCGTCCCTCTTAGGCCCACGCATTCTTCTCAGGACCCTATTCGCAACATCCTCAGCCTAAGTACTTGCGTTATTAAATAGAGGCACAATTTTACTTCTAAATCTGATAGTTTCTCACATGGTCTATTAACTTCTCTCCCTCATAAAACTCAAATATTCATTACCACATTCACAAAGTTCGCCACTGTATTATATTCTGCTGCAGTCTAATCCAGTTTACATTTTTTGATATTATTATTTGATATTAGTATGTTTCATGTTATGTAAACATATTTTCTACATGCGTCCCTTTCCTTTTAGACTTCTCAAGTCAAATTTTATAAGTGTTAGTACCTATCTCTGCCTTTTTCACAAAAAGCCCCTCTCAGCCTGTCTGATACTTTCACCCTGGCGTTGTGTGAAAAAGCCAGAATTACGAAGATTCTTATTAAGACTTTTGTGCAGTCTCCCGTTTTCTTCCATTTCTTAGGTCCTAGTGTACCCCTCAGCATCCTATTCTCAGACACCTCGACGTAAGACTTCCTCTTAGGGAAGAATAACCCTAGTTTCAGCCTCATACAAGGAACGTCAAACTTGCTCGTAACTTTATTTAAACCTATTTTAACTTATTGTCAGGTTATTTGTTACGGAAGAAGTGGTACCAGAAAGTTATGTATTGAAGGGCAGTAAGGATTCCTTGAATAAAATCTGACTGGAATTTTATTCTTGAAAGTAGTATGTTTTCAGAAAGACGCGTCAGAAAAACCGCAAGCCGGAAATTCGCGGGTTCTATTCCTGGTGGTTTCATTGAGAAATTTTTATTGACTTCATTCTTCTGGCCGCACTATGATCCTAGGTTTGACTCAGCCTCTAACAGAAATGAATACCGTAGGTACCTCCTGGAGGGGCGGGGGTAAAGGCGACTAGCGTGTAGGGTTGACAAACTTACCACCTTCATGTGCTGATATTCTAGAAAGCCTGGAATCCTCAATCTCCCGGAGCCCTAAGGGCCTGTCCAAGCTTGTAATGGGGTAAGTTTACCTTTATCCAGCTTTGATCTAACCAGGACAAATTCTCCTATGCCAAAGCGATGCTAAAGTGGTAGAAACTGTCATCGATTTGCAATCCTGAGGAATTCTGCTTCACTTGAAAGATTTTAAACTGTGTCCAATTGACATCAGATAATAAATCAAACTTTGTGTTATGGTATATGTAATGTACCTCAGTGTCTTATTTATAGGAAAGAAAAATGTATCCAGCAAAACATATTACGTCTAACACTCGTTTTTTCCTTTAAAATTAAAACCCACTGAGAGGATGCTGTACCATTGTTATGCTGCGGTTAAATTTAGACACTTTTTTACTTTTAATTGCTTTTATAAGTGACGAAAGTCGTCTGCTTAAATGTCTAAGTCACTTTCACTTTTGTCGTACGTTCAAGTACATTCACTCAAGAACGGAAGGTATTCTGTAATACAAACCCGAAAAGACAGCTACGTAGGAAATTTTTATGCAGATTTAATTGTACAGTTTAATGTTCATGTTTCGTCGTCTCTATTGCAGAAGATTTTTCTTTTAAAATAAAGAATATAGAGCAGAGGAGTAGAACTGTATGCGCAGCAGGCAACACAGAAGGTTCTGATCGTGATTTCTTAATGTCACGGTGTCAAGAGCAGGACGATGACACAGAGACATCAAATATTTAAAGTAGATAAGTAACACGACAAGAGAAATATCGGTCCATGTCGGTCGCTGGTGCCACTTGCTCAGCTGAATATTATCATCATCACTTGCAGCGAGGGGATGTTTCTCCAAAAAGTACCGGAAACCGAATTCCGGGAGAGAAGGGCTTGTACTGTTGTTGTGTTACTCAATCACGGAGAAATAGTACACATGGTTATTACAACAAGGTCACAGAAGAGAGGCCAATGTATAGACTGTCACCATATCTATATCAAAGTTTTGCCTTCCCACTTCCAGCTGCTGTTCTGATATCCCTTCGGTGGTATAGCTATTCAAACGAATTGTGATATAATCACTAAATAACCTCGCTAGAAACCAAGAATTTGTACTAGTTGTTGTGCGCCAGAAAGGCTGGAAGGGATAAAATTTCTTAGAATGAAAATCCTTGAATGCCGTCACCACACGATCCGCTGGGATACTTTTCGTGACCTTAATGTAGTCGAGGCATATGTGTGTCCAAACTGGGACTGTGTATCAAAATGTGCCACTGCCATTTCTTTGGACATTCTTCGTAATCTTCCGATCACTGGGCGTTAGAGTTTGTGGGCTACCGACAGAGTCGTTACGTCGAAGAGAACCAGAGTAACTGTTTAATAAGGCTGTTTCCCTTTCTTTACCGGTTGCTCATGGGCTGAGGATTTTTTTTGTAGAAAGTTTAGAGTTATTATACCCAGAAGCCACATTCAGAAGAAGGGTCACTCTAATAATTTTCTAGTTTTTCCTGACAAGTGCCCGGACGTTATCTCGATTAGGACGTGACTGATTTCTTCCCAATTAACATTCAACGGTCATCTTATAATTGCACTTTGTACAGTCTGCGGTACTGGACGTTTCGTAAAAAAGAAGTAAATTAAAATACCCACTGTCTTGAAGGGACTGGTTTACGTTTCTCTTGTCTTAATCTGAGGGAGCGAAATATAATTTTTACGGTTAATCTGATGAAGTCACTATGTTTTTTTGACTTAAATAATTTTTAGTTTTCTGCAGCAAAATGTTTACAGTAACATGTTTAAAGCCCTAAATTCAGGCAGACTTCATAAGCAGTAGTAAAGAAATACAAGCCAGTACGTTTTCTGAGTCTTTGTTGACGAAGAAACCACCTGTGTTAGGTGTTTAAATTTAGTGCATGGATCAATAAAAATGTGAGAATTGTTCTAACAGAAAAAGATAAAGTTCTGAAATAAACGAAATTTTATGGAAACTGCAGAAGAGATTATGCGACTTGTCTTAAAACTTCAGTAAATGTCCCGGTTGCTTAAACGTATAAAATGAAATTCTAAGGATGTTATCCTACGTGAGTCTTCATTTGCTAACGCAGGTTTTAAGAAAGCTACTGTCATTATTGAATGACCCAGACATTCAAATATAGGAACGGTGGATTACTTCGAACTTTTAGGACACGCAGGCGTGGAAGGCAAAACAATATTACAATTGACTGAAATACGCAAATTCTGAAGTTCTGAATGTGCCTCGTATTATGTCTTAAGATCCAAGTCCTTGACATATGGTGTCTTGTGAACTAGCAGACCCGAGTGACTATCTACCACACAACACAGCGTAAGCACTCGGAAGACCCACATCTTCGAATCTCATAGAAATAGATTTTGACTTTTTATTGTTCATTCCGTGCATTATGCTATGTTGAAACTTTGTTAACACCAAGAAATGCACAATTCTGCAATCCATGTATTCTTTCTATTACTTGGCTCCTACATGTTTTGGCATTATCACCATCTTTAGGGATCTTACGCCATAATTTCATTGAATAACACAAAAATGTTTATTTATACATTGCAAAAAGCAGTCCCATTACAGGCCTGGACAGGACCAGAGGGTTCCAGGAAGTTAAAGTTCCCAGATTTCGTAACAACGGCAAGGGATGGTGGTAGGTTGTCAGCCTTAAGCACCGGCCGCCTTTAACCCCAGGAAATGCTCCTGGTACTCGTTTCAGTTAGAGGCTGAGTCGACCCCATGGCCATAGTGCGATCGGAAGGATTTTATGTCAGTGAAAAATCCACTGACATTAGCTGGGATCGAGCCAGCGTCCTTCCGATTTGTAGCACAGCACCTTAACCACTCTGCTACCGAAGTCCCCATTTATACATTGTGTTTGTGTTAATAAATACGTAATTATGTATTGATGTATGTCAATAAATACACTATTGTATCTTGCTGTATGTTTTAATGAAATTTTGGTGTAAGCTCCTTGAGGATGGCGACTGTGTCAATACGTGTAGAAGCTAAGTGTTAGAATAGATAGGTTGTAGAATTGTGCGTTTGTTGGGGTTAACAAATTTTTTAAATAGGTTGTGAGTTTGTGCACTCGGATATGATGATTGAGAATAGGACACAGTGATGGGCTCTTGTAAAAAGGACAAAAAATTGTCTAGTTGCTTAAAAGGGGGAAAATGTTTTGAGTAGATGAATGACAGCTTTTGAAGACGGACTGCACTCCGTGGAGTCTGTCAGTCTGCGACTTCAAATTCAGTTCTTAATTGTCAGCATGATTGTCAATGATATTAAATCTACACTCGTGACTACTTTATTTATATTGTATTTAAGCGATGCCTTACTGCAAGACAAAGCAGAGGTGTGACGAAATGTGGGAAGCACCAAACATCAGTGACTGTATAAATGAATTGTGTGTGTGCACCAGAGGCTCGGAGTATGTGGAGAGTCTCCAGACGTGTCGCTGTAAAGATGGATATGTCGTCGGCAACAAGGGATGCCTTCCAGGTACAGAAAATATTTTCGAAATAATTCTCCTTTTACAAGATTTTTACTGATAAAATTTAATAGTAAAGGCATATTTAAAACATGGGTGTCGAACCCGCTGTCGGCTAGGTTTTAATTTGTGACCCCCTGCTACATTTGTAAATTGTGCCGACACAAAAAAAACTCACAATAGTTAAGGCAAATAGGTATACAAATTATTGTTATTTTTCCACCCGCGGCCCGCGAATCAGCCAACAATACAATTGCGGCCTTTTAACATAAAAAGTTTGGAGAACCATGATTTACACAAATAAGCCCCCTAGACAACACATTACTTTGTGGTACAGCCTGGAAGTCTAGGGTAAAGATCGATTTAATTTCTTTCACATTTTAAACTTTAATGAAAAATGTGTTTTCACTAAAGAAATGCTTTACTCGCAGTCCTTAAGTTTGTGTAGTTAGCCTGATGCATACTCATATTATTTTATTTATAAAAACTATTTCCTCTTTATCTTTCTCCTTTCTCTGTCTCTGGTCTTATTGTTAGTTGAACATACTGAGTGGCTTCTTTTATGCGGAAACTCGTTGTTTTACAATATTGTCATAATAGAATATCAGTTTACTTATTACACAGGATATAACAAAGAAAGGCCTAGTAGATTCACAGACTTTTTGTCTAATACTCACGTGTGAATAATTTAAGTTTTCTTCCTCTTATAAACTTCATTTGCACCCATTCAGACCTCTACTAATGTGCAGTTCTCTTCCTTTGCAACACAGCCATAATCACGAATGTGTGCTTCGTGATAGTTTGTTATTTTTATTGTAAATAACAATTTATCAGAGAGAGGTTTAATTTAAGAAATGTTGCGCATGACCCTCTATCTTCTTAGTCTATGCTCTGGACCGCCTGGGCTTCAGTTTACAACCGAGGAATTAAATGTTTTTTTTTCAAACTACTCGTTCGACCCTGAAGGCCACCAAGACTCCAATTGAATTATAACGGGGGTCTTTTCCTTGGGGTAATTAGGCTGGGGCATGTTGCTCACCATTTGTCTCCTTATAGTGTCGAAGTGAAAAATGGAGATATAATTCTGCTGCCGTTATCGTGTCCTCCTATCATGTGCAGGGACAGTTTTATGTTTTACCTCTCCGTATACAGGTTATCATAGGAACTCACTGCAAAATGAATATTATGCGCACTGTTTGTTTAAATACTGCGGGTAAATGGCTGCGAATAGCAAGGAAACGACTCTTTGGATACGCTGTTGCGTAAAGTGGGGAAGAGCTGCTATCCTTCTCTATGACGGATTTGTCGCTATAGAAAGGTTACTTTCATACTATTCACAATATTTCAGTTGTCAGTGAGCTGGGTTCCAGCTGTGAAGAAAGCATCCAGTGCACGACGCTTGGAGAACTTGTCACTTGCGACGAGGGTAAATGTAGCTGTCTGAGAGACGCCTTGATCATCAGCGGAACCTGTCACAAGAAGAAATGTGAGTACATTCAAATGGTAAACATGAGAAATAGGCTTAAATGCTAAAAAAAAGTCCTTCGCCTATTATATTGAGGCCCCAGAATATATTCTCAAGGATCGACTATCGTCATATCTCTCCTTAACATGACGATGTTATTTCCCTGTGTTCTCCTCCAGTCTTCCAGATATTATGTTTACAGTAAAGTTTTTTTATAACAACCGTCCCTAGCGACAGCACATTTGTTGTTTAATATACTCAAAGCGGACCTCGAAGAGACTGTAACAACCAGCACAGACGGAAAGCCCATTATGCCGGTCATCCTAAGGATTTCTTTCCATGTCTTAAATATTGTCGAAAAACATGAAAAGAACTTTTAGGAAAGGAGTAGGAGAGACTGGGAGAATAATATGATAGAAATAAGTGGGTTATGAAGGCGCGGTATGGATTTTACCACCTCGGGTCTTGGACCAGTGATAAAGCTTCTGTTACAAATGTAAAACGCCATTAGATTCTCTATCGTGTAAGGAATGTGATATATGGACTGGATTGGGCTGGCCCGGGATACAGACAGGTGGCGGACGCTTATGATTGCGGTAATGAACCTTTGGGTTCCGTGAAATGCGGGGAATTTCTTGACTAGCTGCAAACCAGTTAGCTTCTCAAGAAGGAGTCTACACCATGGAGTAAGTAAGTAAGTAAGTAAGTAAGTAAGTAATTACGTGACCACGTAAGTGAATATCGGATTTTGCCCTATGGGTTAGATAGTTAGTTAAAGCTTTAGTTAGCTCAGACAACATTTTTAGAGTAGATCGGATGGTCTGATGCAATCCTTTTTTTGGTATTTTTTATGCTTTGTGCTTAGTGCAGCAAACGTTTGCGTAATCGTATCATAAGTGCTTTGTACATTTCCGTAAATTGAAAATATTTCCCGAAATGCTCTATAAGTTACCTTCTAACGCAAAAACACTTTTACTTTGAAGTGTTCCTTGTCCACACTTGGCTTGGACAAGGACATTTTTACTTATTTTGCTTCCTCTTTAGCCCAAGCGCAGGAAAAGACATAAAATGAAGTGAGAGAGCGACTTCGATAAGGCCATTCTGTTGGTCCTCGACGCCCAATCCACCGACGAGGAAAATCTTTTCCAAGCCACTCACGAGCAAGAAGCGCAGAATGTTGTGGTGCTGTATCTTGATGAAATGCAGTTCTACAAAATTTTCCGACAGACAAAAGATGAGCAAAACAAGATCGTCATTCATCCTGTTTAGGAAACAAAGCTATTGAACTTCATGAAATCTAAAACTAAAACTAATATTCCAATGACACCTTCGAGAAACGAACCCGCGACCTTCCGGCTTGTAACGCATAGCCTCAACCAACTTGTTTTTTAAAGTCAGTTTATTACTGATATGAAATGTTCTTTTGATATTTTAAGATGTTACATTTGGCACAACTGCATGATAAAGTAAGAATACAAAATACAAACAAATATTTGCAATTGAGCATGTCCACTCTACAGATTTACCTTACTGCTTCACACACTATTTTCGTTTTTTCTTCTTTTTCTTTTCTGCCCGTTTGATTCTCCCTCAACCCTTTTGACCTATGTCCAAACAGTTCCAAAACTCTTTTTGCTCGTAACGTAATCATACTATTAGCACTACCAACATTCTTGTCAACTGAAAGAAAACGATACGAATTAAGATGGGAATGGCGGCAGGTAAAAAAAAAAACGGAAAGAGGGAAAAGGCACAGTTGGAGAGAACTGTGGAGGTCGTAATGGCTGGTACACGTGGTGCAGGTGCAGCCTGCCTATAACACCTCCAGATAGTTCCCCACGAGTTTCATCCTATTTATATCCTGATATGTATTCCATCGCTTCAGACGCATGAAGCCAATACAATCCATTACAGACAGGGTCCTGCTTTAATGCACCAGATAAAAAACCATATTCGCCAAAATCCACAATATCGCCTGATGTCTCTGTGGGGGCCATATTTGGAGACAGGGAGGAAAGAGCCATTCCGTGGATACACGTCTCGGGTCAGTTCTTCGTATCCGCGCTATCCGTGTGCGGGTCCATTCTCAAATCTCCTGTCTCACCCCACATTCTGTGAGGCGATGTAGCATAGTGTCCTGCCTCCCGTACTGTGTACAGTTGTCCGTATCCATCAGTCAGATTCTGTGCAACCTCGCTTTCGTGGGTATTATGTCATGAATCACCATGTACCATACTGACCTGGCTCAATCAGACAATCTGACGTTGTGGAGATTCCCCCACACTAGTGCCCAGTGAATAATTGGCTGAAGATGCATGATGCGCACATCCCTTGGTTTGTTCTCCGTAGTAGACATAGTCGCAAGGTGTTATACACCCGTCGATTAAATGCCCTCTGTGTTTCGGCCTGCCTCTAGCGCTCCATATATGCCCATTCGTGAAAATAAATGTGTAGGTATTCCAAGGTTCGATAGATAATTCTTATGTGTGGTGGGTTCGTCCTGGAAGATAGCAAAGTCCATACATTGAACCACTCAGCAGTCAGCGACCCATCCCTTTCCCCCTGGGCCCAAGATCTGGTAAGAAAGAGGGCACGGCTTTTGGCTGCGACATCGATCATGTCTAAACCTCCGTCCTCCGTCCGGCCTTGTAAAGTTGATAGAAGCACCATGAAGATCGCATCACGCCATATACACCAGGATATTGCTGTTAAGATTTGTCGTTCGTGCTCCTTTGAGGCCGGGAAAATCTGTGTTGTGTGACATATCTTGGAGAGTAAAGGGGTATGTACGTAATGGATGCGTTGTATTAGACACAGGGCTATACCGTACATGTCTCTCGCCAGCGCTTTGACCTTTCCTGTCACCCTCGACCAAGTGAAATTCCCGGACCGGGCTATCGTACTCGTGAATCTGAAACCCATTATGGTTATTTCCGGACATTGTGGGATGTCCATTATTTTTATCGATTTATCCCATGAGCCCGCCACCAAGGCTTTGGATTTTCGGATGTTCAAACAAACACCCTTTGCCCTTTCGTAGGTCCGTAGGAGGTCCCTGATTACTTGAATGTCTTCTGGTGCTGTCACAAATATCGTGATGTCATCGGCGTATGCCACCACCGCAGTTTGCGGTACGTGTGACTTGAGATCAAAAGCACATAAGATCTATTTTGCCATTCACACATTTTGAAAGTCCGCCTCTCAAGCTCACAACAAATAACACACAAGGAAACTAAATTATAAACTGCAAAACACTATTCCATTCACAAACACTTTTTTCCACCAATCCGCTAACACACAACCGTACCGTTCCGTGCCTCTGCTACAGCGTGCTACTTTGCAAACTAACAGGGTCAATAAAATACTTATAAAGCGACCCAAACGCAAATATTAGGAGACTCTCCTAAAACAGAACACAGCACTTTGATTTCGGATTGCTGTAATTAAACTACAAAAAGAAAAGCTTTAACGTAATCCAGCTTAGGTCTAGACCATACACATACGTCCATTTACAGTGTGTTGATAACTGTTTACTATCATTATTGTTCCTTGCAGATCCTGATCAAAATTGTTCTTTTGAAGAGGAATGTGCTCATATCAGCAAATTGATGTGTCTTGGAGACAGATGTGCCTGTGCAGAAGGTCACTTCCTCAGTCCTGACAAACAGTCTTGCCTGTCACGTGAGTGCAATCAGCCCTGAAAAGTTGAAAGTTATTGAGTAATTTTGAAACTGGTGGAAAAGAAAACTCGCGTATTAAATGAAATATTATACGATAAGAAACGTACTAGAAATTCTTCTGGTGCATGATGGCATGTATTTCTATAGATAAGCACCAAATTTACGGAAGAACGTGCTGCCCCCACCTACAGTATACAGACAAAGGAAGCATTTTATGTGTATTCTACATGTCTTATTTTAGACGGTTTTGCTTTTGTAACTAAATTTGCTCCTGGTTTCCTTGACAACGAAAATAGAGTGCTACGATCCTTCGAAACTTCTGTCACTATTCAATAGTCGACACAACTCTTCATCCAAAAAGACTGGAATCTCCCTCAACACTGATGTAAGAAACTCAATCTGAGAAGAAATTTTATGTCTGTATAAAAATCTATCCAAGTTTTTACTCATTTATTTTATAATAATTTGGCACTCTATTTTTAAATACCAAGTTTCGTTTCACTTTGAAAATAATCTTGTTTTTGTTTTCTTCGCACACAAGGCTTCAACAGAACGTGGAATGCAAAATTCACTTTTTGTATGCCCCTATTTCGTGTATAGAATTTTTCAGTGTGTTTGTATTCGCTACAGCTACACAGGAAAGTCAGGTGTTTGTGCTTAGAACTTATAAAAACTTTGTCAAATATCTCCATAAAGGAGACTTAGAGAAAAGTTAATTACAAAATGTACTTCAACTACATGCATTATTTTGATATTAGACTATTTTATCTTTAACGGCACAATAGTGGCATAGTTGTATGTGATTTTACTTGCAACAATATATCTGTATCTGGCATAAAGGGCAATCAGTTTATTTATGTGTAAACTCTTCAGGAAAACTACCATTTCTGAAGGTAATTTTTTTGTAGGAAATGAACGGATCAAAAACTAGGCTAGGGTTATATTTATATGGGGTTACGTTTCATAGCATTAACTAATATATCTTTTGATGTACATGTGTAAAAATGTTTATTTATTCGTCTATTCACGTAATTACATTTTATGTTTCTACGCGCAAGTCTTAAGAAATTTATTGTGCCCCTGTTGGAGAAAAATTCCTTGCATCTTCCAGCGAGAACTCTTGAACAAACACCTGAACATTGCTACAGGCAAACATTTTCATACACGTGACAAAGAAATCAATTTGACTGGCCTTTTGTAGGACTGAGCAGGCTGTCGGATCGCTGTCAGGATGACATCCAGTGCACTGAGTCCTTCGGCAAAGGCAGTCATTGCCGGGGAACGTGTGCCTGCAAAGACGGCTTCAGCGAGTTCAACAACGAGAAATGTGTCCTGTACAGAAGTAAGTTCCTGTACGATGCTATGTAGAGGGTTGTGAGTGGCAGGCTTTTCATTGTCTTTACGGATTATAAAACTTCGATTCTACACCGCCCCACGGTCCCCCAACGTACCATTGCATCTCGGCTTAGGATTACTCTTACAACTGTAGCTTCGGGCTTGTTGCACCTGTTCCGTGTATCTTGTCTTTCCTTGTAAAGTCTAGTAGTGCTCACATTGTCCGAATAAGAGTATTATTTGTCTTAATTGTGTTTCGTGTTTCATCTTTTTCACTAAACGCACCTGTTTTTTGTATTTGTTGCTTTCGACTAAATTTTTGTGTAATTTTAAATTCTAATTTTGTCAAACCAATATCTGAAATCATGACGCTAAGTTAGTGTCCGCATTTACACCCAAGTATTACATCAGCCAAATCACTTTTACTCAAATAGTAAAAGCGGTACATGGGTCTACACTGAAATGTGCACAGTAAGCTGTAAAATACCCTAAAATACAATCTTTCAAAAACGGCATATCGTGAAAAGTATTTCTGATCGACATAAATATGTACCTAAATAAATGATTATTTATTATTTTAAATGTTTTTATTAATGATGATATTTACATATTGAAAAAAAAATATGTTGCCGAGAAGAATATGTAGGAGTAGAAATAACAAAAAATGAATACAAGGGAGACTGGCAGTGCCACACAGCGACTATGTTCTTGATTCGTACTCTTCACCAAATATAATTTGAGTGATGAAAGAATGTGAAACGACATAAGCTGGACATGTAACAATTTGGGGGAGAGAGGAAGTTCCTACGAATATTAAGCAGGCAACGTAAAGACAACAGACCTTTTTTGAAACCCTGGAGTAAATACAGGGGTTTATTACAACTGAAGTTACAGAAGTAGGAT
>Ga0136643_10011748_pt1 | contig 13007 bp, 10 predicted proteins | sample TergutLab28metaG_FD_96883 | JGI IMG/M metagenome (GOLD analysis project Ga0136643, IMG submission 96883) | Labiotermes labralis P1 segment gut microbial communities from Petit-Saut dam, French Guiana - Lab288 P1 (version 3) (version 3) | ecosystem: Host-associated > Arthropoda: Insects >...
ATAATATACCGTAGCATTAATCAATAATGCCTGTCCATTACAATAATGGTAATTGTTATAAAAGTTTATAATCATAATGTAGGTTGAATTCAAAACACGTATAAATGAATTTATGTGTACTTAGTCTCGTTATATTCATAATATTCCTTGATCGTGTAAAACAAATGATGACATAAAAATCTCTTAAGAGATATTTTAAAACATTTCACATCGCTGGCCAGGAGTTTTAAAAGGTTAGGTAAGTGATTAAAAGCTTTAATACCCGACATGAGAGGTCCTTTGTAAAACTTGGATAGCTTGACGGTTGGTAAGTGTAGATTGGTACTATTCCTAGTCGAGTAGCCATGTAGTTCATTATTGTGAGTGAACAAATGTTTGTTATCAATAGTGAATAAGATCAGTGAGAAAATGTATTGGGAATACAGCGTCATAATTTTCAAGTTTTTGAAGGCTTGCCTACAAGAATCTCTTGGCGCTATGATGGATTTTCACGAAATTTGATATTTGATTATTTTTCGAAAATTCAAGTTTCATTAAAATGGGACAAGAATAAAAGGCACTCTACATGATGACCAAGAAGGAACATCAGTAGCCATAGAATAGGATGATGTCTGGGTCCCTGAGCAGGTCTAGAAGTTTTGGAGAAAAGAAAATCTCTTGCTCCATCCGGGATTCGAAACCCGAACCGTCCAGCCTGTAGCTTAGTCTGTGTTGTAGATTCGAATACATCCCATTAGACGAGAAAAGGAAAGGACCAGTTGGCAGGAAATGGCTTCGGTCAGAAGTATAAAGCACGGAGGGGAAAAGTTGCGACAGCCATATTGCCTATGTAAATAGAATATGCTATGAAATAAGTTGCACTATGACGGACGCTGGATTTAATCCTGTAATCTGTTTTGCTCACAGAATGTTTTGTGAATTTCCTCTCTTCTCTCGGACGCAAAACTTTCATTCTGTCAAACGGTTCTCTCCGATTCATTCCCACCGTTTAAGATCAGTTTCCGCTGACTAGCGGCAACTGATCTTAAACACACACAACTCTATTACGCCTACGTGGTGGGTGGTTCTTTCCCAATAGACTGGAGTCTTTCTATTCCTCAAACTAAACATCCAGAATTAGATGTACTCCACGCGTATCTGTCTGCAGCATTAAGTATACAGTTTATTTTTGGCGACATAAAAGCCCATGAGCATATGTCACAGTTCCTTAAAATAATGTCGTTTCATTTTTCGGGACCATTTTCTGCAAACGGAAGTACGTACTGATATTTTTACCATGCTTTCTCATCCGAGTGTTCACATCCTGGAGCCTGTCACATTTTGCGCAAGCGTTTGTACAGGATTCTTCCATTTTTACGCGAAGATTTAAATAACTTTCCATAGAATATAGTCATATTAACAATTGCATATCTCAACAATATCTTTTCTCATCTGTATTTCTTTCATAAGATGTATTTTAGTCTCATTAAAACAATAATTCGCCACAAGATTTGTTAACTGCAAACAGTATTTTTCTGAGATAATTTGGCAGCAAATATGTTGCAGATATGTGAATTGTGTACCGATTAAAATAGAAATCATTAAATAAATTCATCTAAACGCATGCTGTTATTAGTAGCAGGAATGAAAGTTCTGTAATATATCGGAAGAAAAGTTGACTGATCCCTCCTTCTAAAACGTGCACATCCGAAAAGTTCCATGATCATTAAAATTTGAAATCGTCTGCTCTTTAGGCCCGTTTGCCTAACAGGTGTTAATGTGAAGGATGTTTCATAACATTTCGCGCCCGACTGGAATAAAAAGTGAAGTTGTCAGTTTTAGGATGGAGAACTACAGTTCATTTTCCCTTTCACATACGGTACACCTGGATTATACAATTAAATCCTGACAGTTTCTCTATTACAACAGTTGTCATATACATAACCTGCAACACATAAGTTATGTACTAGTAATCTTTGTCCATATGTGAGGTCATCAAATATCAACAAAGTAGCTAGACACAAAAATGCTGATGCTTAAAAAAATCCGTTCATCTTATCACCCTCCCAAGCGTGTGTTAGTTAACAATACTGTTAATTGATAAGATTATTTGGCCCACCTGCTACAAGTGGGAAATATAATATACATAGTACATACACCATTTCAAGAGACATGTGGTTATTATTTACCTGTGAAAGCTATGCTTAAATTTGTCAGTGCAGAGGCATTCCAAGGAAAACAGCTGCAATTCATTTATGTCCTGACTTGACAGCATTCAACAAAATAGCCAAAAACAGAACATTTCAACACAATACTGGTGCTTTTTAAGCATTATTTTGCCTGACTTCCCAGTACACCTAATTAGGTAACAGAATGAATGACTAAAAATTTCAGATAACATTCTGTTTCAGTCTGGAATTTTAAATCTGAAATATATATGAAAAACCATATCATGTATCATACTGTTTAACAATTTTCAACTTAACATCCCACTACTCTCTGCTTACTGTGAATAAGCATCAAGAATTTTAGGACATGTGAATTTATAGATACCCAAATATCAAACTTATTCATCATTAGACACTTTAAAGTGTCATTGTTTGGTTTGTGGCACATGTATGCTTGCAGTAGAGATTTGGAGGAACCTAGTGGCTCCCTCCACCCCCCCCCTCACCCCCCCCCCCCCTCACCCAGCCCTGAAGATGCAGAAAGTAAATTTCTCTAGAATGTTAGAATCCACTTACATTTCTATATGTTGTCACAGCCCTGAAAACCTGACTTACTGTTGTACAAACATTAAGTCTATGTATTACGACTTTTGTGTCACTGAAAGCTACATTTAAAATCAGTACATGTAAAGACCATCTCTTAAAATAATACATTGCACATAAAAAATATTCTTCTTTGTATTGACAGGTAACTGTAGCTGGTAAAACAGTACTAATAACTGACTGCAGCTCAAAGGTTGGGTATGCAGTTGCTCGCCAATTGGATGATTTGGTAAGTTTGAAACTAAAATAAGTCTCATGTGTTGTCCATATAATTACTGCCTTAGGTTACATGTAAGATAAATGATCTCCATTTTATTGCTATGTGGTAATCTTTCATTTCATGTTTCAACTATTCCCAGTTTCATCTTCAGAACCAATTTGGACATGTATTGTTGATTTGTGAACAATTTCCTCAGGCTTGAGCTCAATGTGTGATGTGTCAAACAACTAAAACTGTGGAAACATCCATCCAAACGCACTTATTCTTTCTAGCACTACAGCCCTTCAAGTTTGACCTTGGCTTCACCCACAAAACATGCCCATTTTCATCTCACCAAAGCTCTTGTTCTCCATATTTTCACACCTATATTACAGTAAAAAGGAATAAACAGGAACTTCACACCACACACCCACCTAACCAGGAATTACATATACGGCCACATGTACCAAGATTTTATCATAACAACACACTACTATATTGTATTTTATCATTTTAATAATTCATAACTTTAGCTAACACAACTTGCGAACTCCCTGAATTTTGTGTATTAACACTGAAACATGCTGGAATAATTTTAATATAAATTTACACAACTTATTTGTGCATATGTTGGTTTATAATAAACATTTATTATTCAATATGCATGTTACATTTCTACATACAAAAAAACTTTTTTAAGAATTAACAACACTTATGGTGGGTTTTAACAGTGTTTTGAAATCTCACACTCTGAATTATGGCTATGTTTTGGAAGATGTCGGTGTGTCTTATGTTTATTGGACCATGCATCATTGTGATAGTTGGAGAATAAAAGACCAACTTGATGTCACTTACTATTTTATTTCACTTCTTATGTGCTCAACATGTTTTGGACATTAATATATCCATCATCAGGAGCTTGCAACTATTCTGTTGAATTACCACATTGGTTGTATTGTTCTTGTTTCGATGTGTGTTGGAGTTTCGTTGGTTGGTTTGGAGTGGTATCCATGTTGCAGGCTGAAGCCTGCAACACGGATACCACTCCAACACCTGATGATGGATATATTAATGTCCAAAACATGTTGAGCACATAAGAAGTGAAATAAAATAGCAAGTGACATCAAACTGGTCTTTTATTCTTCAAATGTTGGTGTTTATCTGAGGTGATGACCAAATTCTCAGCTTGGGGGTGACATTTAGCCTTGTATCTACCCTGGAAACATATCATATCAAGGGCTCACAATCTTTGTAAAGTCATGCTGTTACCAGTGACTGAAAAACAGACAGTTACATCCCTACTTCTAGCTGGAATTTTACTCTGTTATCTATAGTTGTTTTTATGTCAAATTTAAATGACACCAAATATAAGACAAAATTCTGGGACATTGTACATTTGACTTGTCCTGTTAAATTAGTTTGCAGTAGGCCAGTGCTATAAGCTACAGGCTGCCCTTTGTTGTAGGGATTCACAGTGTTTGCTGGCTTCCAAGACAAAGACAAAGGAAGCACAAGTGCAAAGAAACTGAAGGAGGAGTCTTCAGGACGTTTGCACCTATTGCAGCTGGATGTGACCTCAGAGAAAGAGATATTAGCAGCTGCAGCTTATGTGAAGGAGAACTTACCTCATGGAACATCTGGTAAAACGGGAAGAACAAAATGTTTCTTTTAGCACTGATATACAGAATTCAAACATTCTAATGCTTGGAGTGGTGCCATGCAGCAGTAGAAAGATGAACTCTGATTTGTAGTACACACAGTTTTAAAATGCATTCTACTGATTCTTTATCTGCAGTTGGTCTCCAAGTTATTTTTATTAAGTGCATTCATTTGTTAACTTTACTTGTGAAACTGTTTCTCCCCTGTAAACATTCATTCTTACCAAGATATGAATGGCACTGCAGAGTTTTCATGTTAGACAGGTGCAGCAGTAATATCTGCTATATGTGTTATATAATTGTGCATGTTGAGTAGCACAGATCTGAGATGCAGGCTCACACTATGGTCTTCAAGTGTACAGATGTGAGGCTAGTAGGTGAGTTGTTGTCGAGAAAGATTCCACATCATTGTCATAACCTACTGCACCAAACCACTATGAGTGCAAGGCAAGATGATGCAATATATGCCTGCCATAGTGATGTATGAACAACCACCTCTGTTAGGACACATTGCAGAAATAGGCTCAGAACCATTCTGGATGCTTTGGAGTAGCGAAAAGTCTGATGTGAATTGAACCCAGATTCTTCAGTCATCCAGCCAGTTGTCTAGTTGATCACTGATTTAAACGCTGCAGCTTGAACAACATAAATGCACGGCTGCAGTTTCAGTACGTAAATTGTGAAGACAATGTTTGTGAAATGTATGGAGTGTACAACTCTATCTGCATGCTAAGTGCATTGGGAATTTTAATCAGATAATTTTAAGGAAACATACAATTCCAAAGAAAATAACAAAAGTACAGACAAATTGTTGATGTTTCTCTACATTCCACAGGTCTTTGGGCTGTTATCAATAGTGCAACATGGGCCTCGTTTGGTGAGGTTGAGTGGGTACCTTTTGCAGTGTATAAACAGGCAACAGATGTGAATCTCCTAAGTGTAATCAGGATTACTCAAGTTTTCTTGCCACTTGTTCGTAAAACCAAAGGTTAGTATGTGACTGGAAAATGATGTTACAACTCCAATTTTAAATGTTTCACTGTATGATATTCCATAATTTTAGGGTTCCAATAATGAAGTTATTGAGATTCCTACAAGTATTTCCATCTGTATCTACACCTTGCAGCAATTATACTGTGTGAATAGGAACGTTATGCCACCATGAAAATTTATATTTCACAGCTGCAACTTTCAGGTTTTGCCAAAGTTGTTCAGTGAACTGGCCAGTTACAGCAGTAATCTTAGTACGATGGCATTTAGAGTCATCACCTACTTCTGCGTGCAAACAGCAATGTAAAGGTTTACAACTTTCACTACAAACTACCTTAGCCAGTGTATTCAATACAACACCATTCCACAAATTTTCCAAAAGGCTACAAGCCACCTTTAAATTTGATGTGCCAAAAGGGTGACATGAAGCAAGTTCCATACCAAGGGCTTACAAATAATTGGTGCCACTTTACAAAATTTAGTTTCCTGGGTGACCTGGACCCCAGTATTTGTGCCCCCTGCAAAAAAGTATGTACCCATTGTCATGATTACCTTTATCATCACTTTCATAACATTTTTTTTCATAGGTCGCATAATAAATATTGTCAGTATTCTCGGTCGCATTGCAGCACCTCTACGTTCTCCATACTGTACAGTAAAATTTGGAGTGGAAGCTTTCAGCGACTGTCTGAGACTGGAAATGCGACGTTGGGGAGTGGATGTCATTGTAGTGGAACCTGGTGATTACACTACTGGTGAGCAGAACATTTATGTATTAAACACTTTATTACCCAACTAGTGCACAATATATATCATGTAGATACAATTAAAAGTATAAAATATTTAAAAGTGCTCCAACATGTTTCGGATCACTGTATATATACAGTATATATACAGTAAATTACACACACACTATGGGTCAGAATATGCTACCATAACACCGACCTTGTCCATGTCAACGGACACGATAGAATCATTCTTGTTATTTTTAGCCAAACTCTGTACAAGGCTCCCTGATGATGGATCCTCTGTGATCCAAAACATGTTGGAGCACTTTTAAATATTTTGTAATTTTAATCATATCTACTTATTATATACTGTGCATTATTTGGATAATAAAGTGTTTAATTATCATTGATGCATGGTGCAAACTTGAAGATTAGAACATTTATGTAATTCACAACTTAGCATACATGGAAACCTGGCTAGGCCAATTATTAAAGCAGATGGCTACAGACAGAATGACAAAGGTTAACCATCAGGTGCAAGGATTTCTTTCTTTACCATCACATCCAGACTGACTGTGAAGCTTACCCATGCTATCAAATGGGACTCTTTCTGCAGGTAAAATGTGGCCAGAGCATAAAGCTTATAGCACACCCCCATCTAGTGTTGAGATGAAGAATATGTCTCTTCCTGTTTGGTTTACTTAAAAACAGAGACATGTTTACCTACTGTACTATGAAACTTCCTTTGAATCTTTTTTGTCTTCAGTTGTGGCCAATCACACTTTCCTTTTTTTTTACGCTGACCTCTAACCAGCTCTGCTCTTCTCATCTTCTGAGTCATAAATCATAAATACCACCAGGATAATACACAATTTTATTTCCAGCCGGCCCCAGAAGATAATGGTCTAGCACAAATTTAATTTACATACTTGCCCATGAAATATTCCTCTTCTAATAGCATCTTCCTTTCAATCTAAATGTTTCCTGCATACTTAAAAGCACATATTTTCTTTCATTTTAGGAAATGCATGGTTTACAGATGAAATACTGCTGGCTCAAGCAAGGCATATGTGGAAATCAATGAGCATTGAAGCACGAGCTGAGTATGGAGAAGATTACTTTGAGCAGGCAGTTCGAAGTCTGGAAACATACACAAAAGGAGAAGTAAGTTTGTACCTGGCACAAAGACACATGTTGTTCTTATTTATCTCACTTTAAATGAAACTCAGAAGGTTGTTTAAGGTACTGTGTAGCTTCTGCAGTGAAAATATCAGTGATCTGATACCACAAGATGTTAGGAGTTCAAACTGGGCATTTTACTATTGGTGTAAGAAAATTATGTACTGACAGTCCAAGTACTTACCACAGCAGCCTGTCAGATGCATATTTGGTAGCATTTGTCTCATATATGTCTGCATTATAATTCTTTTATCTGCACAAAGCTGTTACTTATACAACAATTACTTGCTTTTTCAGGAAACTGATTTGACCCCTATGCTCCATTCACTGACTGATGCTGTGTGCCGCACTTTTCCCCTGTCTCGCTACACATCTGTCACCCGTTCTGAGAAATTTCAGGCATTTGTTGCTGATCACCTGCCACGATCTGTATATGACATTATATATACATGAACACACTTCCAGAACAGTGACAATGCTTTCATACACAATAACGGTATATATAGGCAATGTAATTAAATGTGTCATTGAGAAAAGCAAAGTGGACATGTTCACAGATACACTAAAAAATACTATTACTCGGTGTTACATGCGGTTATAGTTTACAGTTGTAATTACATGTGCTGTGGTCATGTTGGGCTTGAATACCAACTTTAGAAGCAAATAAAAGTTAATGTAAAGTATAGAACAACTTGCTGTGTACAGCAGCAGAGAGGGTGAGAATATCAGATGTTGGATGAAAGGATAAGAAGCAGAGTTCCACATTGCATTTAGCCTCACCCCAGTCCAGTGTTTTTCCATGCCATGGTTCTCTGTCCCATTTCCACCACAAGTAACATGCTTTGGGGTTGTGTCTAAAAGGAAGCATTGACCTGATTTTTGTCCAAACAGACCTTTAGGTAAGTCAAAAGAGAAATGACATTTATTACACTTTGCCTGGGTCCTAGATGGTTCACATGAAGGGCCCTTCAGTGTAGATATTCAGCTTTTAAGTTTTCGGGATATGAAAACTAATTTCGCCATGGCTGAAATAAGGTACATGTGATAATGATCTATGCAATTTTTATTGAGCCTTAAAGAATGACCTTATATCTCATATTGTCAAATATTGGCTTTTATGTTTGTTGGTTTGTTTGTTTGTCTGTCTGTTTCTCATACATCCTATAAATCTAGGAAGGGTTAAAAACCTTATGGATATAGAAAAAGTCAATACAATAGATAAAAAATATGTGTAGTAACAAGAAATGCATAAAAAGAGAAGAAGTTTGACTGTGATTACATTGAGTTTATAATTTATTGTGTACACATGCATGCAAACAGTTACAAATATAACTATATAATATGAACATTCAAAACTGAGAAAGTATGTGACGAAGTTTGTATGTCATTTCATTACAACCTTCAGAGCAAAATTGAACAGTAACAGTCAATTAGTTCCAATGGAACAGTTATGATAATGAGCCATGGACTGTCATTCTCTATTTACTTTAAAGTATTCATCAAGTGAAAAAGTATTTAGAACAGAGGAAACTTTTTAATGCTGATTGTGAGCTGATACTACAAGAGCCATCACTGACAACCTTGTGTGAGATATGAGGTTCTCACAATGGTGCTGCTGAAAGTTAAGTCTTGTGGTATGTACCTAGTGTCAATTCAATCTACATAGCAAAACAAGCCAAAAGACCTGAATTTTACAGTGTCTTTGTTTGGCAATTGGTTACTCCGAAGGTAGTAACTGTGATATATTTTTCGCCACTTCCAGTTGTTGAAAGTTGATTTCTCGTTTTTTGCTGTTCTTTGATCAAAAGAATTTTGGCAACTAGAACTGGGGGGATTCATAAAGCTCATCATTGATTTTCATTTTGCACCCAGATTAATGTCTGGAGCTATACCTCCACTCCCCAATATGCTATAATGGCATAATGTGTAATTAACTACACTGACAATATTGCTTTTACCTTTACCATTGTGACAATTATTCCCTCCTCCTTTCCCATTGCATAAACCTCCTGACAAAAGAACTACACCAACACGGCACATATTTCTCTATGTCCCGTGTAGGGAACGACTGTCTAGAACAAAATTTCCAGTTTTCACGTCCGTGACTATGAAAATTGCCGTCACGCGACGTTTCGGAGGAACTCACACTTCTACCTACATGGAGTTCGTTCCCGCAAAACGTCGCGACAGAAACTTGCACAGACTTTCGGTCGTCTCATTCAATATAACACAAAACTAGTTCAATCACACTCCTTAGTATAATTGATCGTGTATGGGCCGTGCATTACACATGGGAACTTTTCTTTCGCGAGTCTCTTCAAACCCGCGAATTAATGACGATTTATGGTAGGCGTGTGGCATGCACACGGCAGGTTATTTCAGGTCATGCCGAGAAGTGAAACTGTTTTGTGAAACGGTTTGATTCCCTATTGTATGCACGTGCAACAGTTCTAAATCTCTACGATACGGCTGAGACTTTCTGAAGGTATATTTCTTTGCTTATATTACGTTTGCAGCCCTGTATGTATTCCTCGAACAAGGTGGGTAGCGGTTCGTGTTAAGGGTGCGTAGTTGTCAGCTGATTGTCAGTTGTGGTTTGTTTCAGCCGAAATTTAGGGTATGTGTATTCACATATAAGAGATTATCCTTCGTCGATACGGATCATAAGTAAAAAACTGCACAACGTGTGTGAAATTTAGTCCACTTTTGTGTGAACGCGAATCCATGTGCGTTAATATAACCAAATTTCGTGGGCTTTTACTTTACCTTATATTCACAAAATACCGAACGAATTATGTGTAACTAATTAATAGACGTCTGAAGTAGAGGTGGGGAACATACATGGGTTGTGAGTTCGTCGCCACCGAAGCAAGTATTGATTATATGAGGCGTGACAGGGTAATGACCCAGACTGTCCACGACCTACCTGAAATTGTTGGTACCTCCAGAGTTCACACTGTTAGTCTTGTTTGGATAGTGACAGGACCTAGTCTTGTTTGGATAGTGACAGGACCCTAGTTTTCCTTTATGATACGAACTATTTTTAGTTAGTGCCGCCTGTGAATTTTGTCCAGTACTGGTAACCTAGGTGAAATCGGTTTTTAAGTGCTCAAGGTAAACTGAAATCCGTATGATGATATTACATGCCGTTTTGGCGTTGTAATTCATGAAACCACGTGTTAAAACTGTGCGTTTGTAGTGACTTAAGAAGTGTTTTTTCTAAATCTCATTTTGCAGAACTAGCCTAAACATAACCTTTCAAATTCATTGTAACCCATAGATCTCCTAAAATAAATTTGTGTGTGTTTTATACTTGTAGTTTTTATTATTGTTTGCAGTTTTGTTTTTTAGTTTTTATTTTAGCTTTTCATTTTTTTAGTGTTTTCTGTATTTTCACGTGTTAGACAATAATGTGTCCAACTAAATGCACTTGCACCCGGTTGGCATTTGTCATCATCATCATCATCATTATCTACATATTGTGGCCCTTCTAGGTCATCATCTGGGAGAACCAGGGACATGAGAAAATACTGCATGCATAAAACGTTAATGTGCATCATGACTAGCAAGTGCAATTAAAATATTCATAGGACATAAGAATGAGTTAAACATTTGGAATATGAATGTTGATGTTCTAAGAAGTACTTCACAATTTACATGCCACAGGGTGAAACATGACATATATCCAGCAAAATTTGCTGTTAACTGGTACCAAAAGGCTTAAAAGTTAATAGATTTTTCAGCTACCTCAACCACTTATTCTGATACAATAGTAAATATTACAATAACCAGTCATTCATTCACTCATTTTCCAGAGTTTGCACTGAATTGGGTCAGACATAGATGGAATTAAATACAGAGAATTCTTCAACTGGGAATGGCGTACCTTTCAAGGTTGTTGACTTAACACGAGAAAAGAGGAAGGGTGTTGTGGCAGCCACATTACAGGATCTTATTATTCGCGGTATGATGTAACTTATGTTGGTAATATATTCAATTCTTAGCTGTGATATTCTTCCAAAGTGTGCATTTGCAGTTAATTTGAATTTTCTTTGTCCTTGTTTTAGCTCGCGATAAAATGGGCCTTCCAACGGATGTTCCTGTGAAGGTTGTCTTAGAGCAGGATGGCACAGAAATTGATGATGACGAGTACTTCAATACGATGGAGAGAAACACCACCCTTATGATTCTGATAAATGATCAGAAATGGTTACCTCCTGGAAAATTACCTAGGTTAGAATAAACTGTTATTGTCTGTAATGCAGTAAGTATGGGGGACTCTTGATATGAGTGCAAAATGTATGGATTGTGACACAGGTATGCCATGCACATCAGTTTCAGAGTTCTAGGATATCTGGTTTCTGTGTATACAAAGTAAATATTATACTGAATGTTTTTTAAAATCATATAGCAATTGTCTTTGAAGAATTGTTCAGTCAAAGCATTGTCTAAAAGACTTAGCATAATTGTAATGTTGTTGGGTCACAGAATGTACAAAATCTCTCTGGTCGTTTCTAGGTACCAAATAATAGTGGATGAACCGGATGCTAGTGGGACATATACAAAAAGAGATTTGGGTGGTTTGGTAGAACGTTTGCAAGGAGATCTTACTCATATATCATTGCTTGGAGGAAAAGACCTGGAATTGTTGAGTGATATGGACCCTGAAAGTTTAGCGGACATCATGCCTGATAAGTAAGTATAAAGAAGGCCTATTTTTTTACAAATCTTAACTCTTTGTTGCCAGAATTAAATTCCAGGTGCAATCTGCAGAGTGCCAGGATTTAAATTTTTTTGGACAGAACAATAATAACCAAGGTTAGTGGTGGCAGGAAACAAACTGCAACATGGCTGCACAAGAATGACCATAATTGGCCAAAGCTTATGCTGCATTGTAAGGAAATTTGGACCTCATTTGTAATGCAGCATATGTGTCATTCAGTGCCAGAGGACTCTTAGAGTCTCTGACATTGGAACAGATGTTTTTATTAAGGTTCTTTCTTTGTTACAATTCTTTCATAAGAAAATGCATGATGTATGCACTCCTGTACATGTGAACAAGTTAGGTTTCACAGGTCTTTTTTGTAAGCATTTTGTTTATAAGTCCAGTGTTGCTCCTGTCAGTACCAAACTCAGTTACACATGTAGTATTGTGCATATATCTTACAGTACAATGTATCTTACCATATATTCTTAGGTTTTGGCTTTGGAGCACAGGGAGTGGGTTTCAAGTTATGTAATCTCTACACTTGTATGAGGGGATGCTGATAAGTCCTTAGCCTGACCAGGAAGGAAACAAGCTACAGCAACCATACTCTGGATTTGTTCAACATACTCCCCACGAAACTCAATACACTTCTTAGCACAATGCTGTAACTTTTGCAAGCCACTCAAAAAAAATTCAGAAGGTTGTCCGTCCAACCAGGTCTCCACAGCAGCAATGACCTCCACGTCAGATGAAAAATGGCGACCTTTCAATTGTTTTTACAGTCCAGGGAACAGG
>Ga0136643_10011749_pt1 | contig 13006 bp, 15 predicted proteins | sample TergutLab28metaG_FD_96883 | JGI IMG/M metagenome (GOLD analysis project Ga0136643, IMG submission 96883) | Labiotermes labralis P1 segment gut microbial communities from Petit-Saut dam, French Guiana - Lab288 P1 (version 3) (version 3) | ecosystem: Host-associated > Arthropoda: Insects >...
CCCTTTTACAAACTTTCCCGCGATCAAAGTTACCAATATAAACAACAATATTGAAAATCCGAATATCGCGGGCAACATCCACCAAGCAAATTCCCCGAACAAGCTAATCAGCGCGCCTGTTTGAGATATACACGGTATGGCGAAACATATGGCGACGGCAATAACAATGCGTTCCTTGCGACTCGTTGCCGCGCGGCTTCCGATAATCGCCGGAACGGCGCAGCCGTAGCCCATAATGGTATGTATTAAACTTCCGCCCTGAACGCCGAGCTTGCGCATAATATTATCGAATAACACGCTAATCCGCGGCAAGTATCCGGTGTCTTCCAAAAATGTGAACACAACGTAAAACAGCAGCACATAAGGGAAAATTAACGCCAAAATCCACTCGAAACTGATGACGAAAATCCCGAATTCCCCAATTAGGATGTTAAGCAACATACCTTCGGGGATGATTGCGGTAAAAATCCACTGGAACAGCGGAACAATACCGTAATACACGCCGTTTATGTTTAGGCCTTGTACAAGCGGTAGCAGAAACCCTGCGCGCAACCCGCGTCCGCCAAACACAACCGCGGCGATTGCGAGCGCCATCACCAAAAGCGCAATCGGTATGCCGGGAAAGGGTTTCACCATACTTGCTCCAAGTTTGTCGATAAACTTCAAATTCGACTTCGTTTTACGGCTAACCCGGCGGGAAATTTCTTTCGCCGATGTGAAAACATCATTCCCATGTTTACCAAATCGGTTAAACGGACAAGAGGTGCAATTCGCGTTCTCACAAGCGTGGTCGGCAGATTTGGTGTTCGATAACATATTCTCCAATTGTTTCAGTAATTCATTAAGCCCTTGCTTCTTCACCGCGACGGTAGGAACGACAGGCGCGCCCAACTCTTGTTCCAGCAATTTAGCGTTTATCTCAATTCCGTGCCGCTCGGCAATATCCCACAAATTCAGCGCGTAAACAATCGGAATATTATATTGCTGCAATTCCAGCGCAAGCCGCAGATTACGCTCCAAATTTGACGCGTCCAACACGCAAATAATTGCCGCCGCGCCGCTTTTGACGAATTCGGTCGCGACCGTTTCCGCCTCCGAAGTCGGGTCAAGCGAATATGTACCCGGCACGTCAACCAACGTGTACTCTTTCTCGCCAAGTTTGAAACGTCCCTCCATAAAGGTTACGGTTGTTCCGGCGTAGTTTGAACTCATCGCGTGAATTCCCGTCAACTCGGTGAAAAATATGCTTTTTCCTACGTTGGGATTCCCCATAAGCAGGATTTTTGTTTTAGAAGGCTCCCTTCGGTCGCTGTGACGTCCGTCATTAGGGTACGCCGAGCCGGCGATGCCCATTCGGGCTGAATTCGTATTTAACATGCTGTAACTCCTATCTGTTTCGCGATATCTTTTCCGATTGCGACCGAATATGCGTCCTCGACTCGCAAAAGCACCGGCCCGCCGAGCGCATAACGGTTTTGCACCGTCACTTTCGTCCCCGCGCGAAGCCCCAAACTATTTAATAATCCGACATCAGGCACGTCAACCACCATATATTTCGTGTTTTTCGGTGCCGTGTACAGGCTTAATATGTCCATATTTCTGCTCCCATCTACATATAGTTAGTATATGCTAACTACAATAGTTTACCATGGCTAACTCAATTTGTCAATAGGTATTGCAAAAAAAGTTAGTTTATGCTAACATGTACCTAAGAGGGGTACAGGGCTCCCATAACGTCCCAACGAAGTGGACGTTGTGGTAAAGAGGAGCAACCCCGAAGCAGATGAGCTTTTGGCGCGAATTTTGCGACAAAACGAATATAGCGAAGGAGGTTGGGACGACATGGCTATTTATGAATCGGGTGAAAATTATTTGGAAACTATTTTTATATTGCAAGAGAAAAACGGAACGGTGCGTTCTATCGACGTTGCGAACGAGCTGGGATACACAAAGGCAAGCGTCAGTCGAGCCATGAGCATACTCAAAAAAGCGGAATATATAAAAATCGCGGAAAGCGGCAACATTTTACTGACCGAATCGGGCAGGCAAAAAGCAACCCAAATTTTCAACCGCCATAAAATTATTACCGAATTTTTGATGAACACGTTGCAGGTTGACGAGGCTTTGGCCGACAAAGACGCCTGCCGAATAGAACATATTATCAGCGAAGAAGTGTTCGAAAAAATGAAAAAATACGTTGAGAACGGAGAAACGCTATGAAAAAGTCGCATAGCAGGTTATTTTATATAGGTGTTTTGGCATTCGCGGCGCTTTTCCTTTTTGTCGGAAACAGAATCGCGTCCGGCGTTTTAGATTTTTCAGAGCAAATCGACGATTTTACGGTGTTTTCGGCGGTTGTAACCTCGGTTACCGGCAGAACGGAAGATGCGATCGATATGGGGTATTTTACTTCCACAGATATTACGATAACCTTCAACGCCCGAATCACAAACGGCGCGCGGCGCGGCGAAACGGTGCAGGCGCAGCATACTATTTCCGGCTTTCTTGACTTGCCGGAAGCCGAAGTCGAGGCAGGAGACAGAGTTGTTTTAGGCTATGACGATTTTAGCGGAACATTCTTTTTTATGACGCATCAAAGGATAAATTCCGTGTTGATTTTAGGATTTATCTTCCTATTGCTCATGATATTATTCGGCAGAAAAAAAGGATTCAACTCCATAGTCGCGCTGGGCTTTATCTGTATGGCGATTTTCATGGTGTTTGTTCCCGCGATTCTATCGGGCAGAAATATTTATATCGCCACGTTTGTTACCGTTATTTATTCAATTGTCACGACATTGCTGATTGTAATCGGGCCGAACAAAAAGGCGATTTCCGCCATGCTCGGATGTTTAGGCGGCGTGCTTTTCGCCGCAATACTCATGGCGGCAATGAACGGCATTGTGCAACTTACAGGATTTATCGACCACGAAACTCGCTCGCTTATTATGCTAAATCCCGAAAATCCTATAAATTTGCAAGCGATTATATTTGCCGGAGTTATCATTGGTTCCGCCGGCGCGATTATGGACGTTGCAATGTCCATCGCCTCGTCTTTGTGGGAGGTTAAACTTGCGGGCGTCAAATCGGATTTTCGCAGCATATTCAAATCGGGAATCGAGATAGGCAAAGATATATTGGGAACCATGCTGAACACTTTGATACTCGCGTATATCGGAAGTTCAATTACCGTTATTTTGCTTATTACCGCACATTCGGCGTCGTTTGCGGGACTGTTTAACACCGAAATGATTATTGTTGAACTTTTGCGGGCGTTGGTCGGAAGTTTCGGAATGTTCCTGACCCTACCGTTGACAGCGGCAATTTGCGGCGCGCTATATACTCGGAAACCAAAAGATACCCCGCAAGACACCCCGCTGCCAGAGCTACAGAGCGATATTTTGAATCTCCGCGCCGAGCAATCGTAAAATTTTTGTCATATTTCACTGCCTGTCCTCGTATAATTTAGTAATTCACACAAATGAGAGGACGGGAACTGCTAATGAAAACCTTTGAGGGGCTATCCCTTATGGAAGTAGAAAATTCGCGCAAAAATTTCGGGACAAACTCTCTCCCACAGCCTAAAAGCGCAACATTTTGGGAGAAATATTGGAAGAACTTAGACGACCCTATTATTACGGTGTTGCTTATCACTCTTGGAATCAATATCCTTTTCGTATTCTTAGGAAAAGTTGATTGGTACGAGGCGGGCGGGATACTTCTTGCCGTTTTGATTTCAACCTTCGTATCCACTTTTTCGGAATACAAAAACGAGGGAATTTTCGAGAAGATACAGGAAAAAGCGGGGCAAAAAGTCTGCAAAGTCTATCGCGGCGGTGAATTGCTGGAAATTCCTATTGAAGATATCGTTGTCGGCGACTTGGTATGGCTTTGCGCGGGAGATATTGTTCCCGCCGACGGAATGGTGGTTGACGGTTCGATCATGGTTGACCAATCCTCGCTAAACGGTGAAAATGACGAAATCGAAAAATCCAATATTTTCGTAGGGGGCGGCGTCCGCAACGTCCCGCAACTTCCGCCGTCCGATTTCCTCGACAAATTCAGCGTGTTCCGCGGAAGCGTGGTGCAGTCGGGCGAATGTGTCGCCCAAATCAAAGCGGTCGGCGCGCAAACGGTATACGGCTCAATGACCCACGAGCTTGGACATGACGAGCGCAAAAGCCCGCTGATTGTCAAGCTTACCAACCTTGCGAAGGGAATCAGCCGATTCGGCTATATCGTGGGAATATCCATCATCGTCCTTTATATGTTCCGCGCGGCGGTGATTTACAACAACTTTGACCCCTATTACATGAGCCAGTACTTTTTGAATCTGCCGCAGGTGCTGTCTGACTTGGTCGAGGCGGTGATTTTGGGGATTATCATTATCGTAGTTGCCGTCCCCGAGGGCTTGCCGCTTATGATCGCGATTGTGTGTTCGCTGAATATGAACAAGATGTTCAAGGATAACGTTCTCGTTCGCAAGCTTGTTGGGATTGAGACGGCGGGCAGTTTAAATATGCTGTTCACCGACAAGACGGGGACGCTTACGCATGGGAAGTTGGAGGTAATTTCGTTTACGACCGGAGCGGGGCGATGTTTTTCGAAATTTTCCGATTTGTCGGGTGAGTTGAAAAACATACTTCACATATCTATTTTACATAATAACGAGGCGAAACTAAGCGGCGGAATTATGTCTACTCCGCGGAAAAATTATGTCAACAAACCAAAAATAATCGGCGGAAATTCGACCGACAAATCGCTTATGGAATACATTTCGGGCAAGAGGTGCGAAATTGAGGTTGAAAAGGTCAGTCAGACGCTGTTTGACAGCGATAAAAAATTTTCGTCTTGCCGTGTGACGGGGGATTACAATTTAAGTCTGATCAAGGGCGCGCCTGAGGTTGTCTTGTCGCGGTGTAAGTATTATTACGACGTCAACGGCGCGAAGGTCAAGATTTCGGATATGTATACGTTGAATAATGAGGTGGATAAACTTGCGAAGCGGGCGGTGCGGGTGATTGCGCTTGCCGCGTCGGAGGAGCCACTTGACGGCGATATTATGCCGAACAACCTTACCTTGGTAGGGCTTATCGGGATACGCGATGAGATTCGGCGGGAAGTGCCCGCCGCGATTGCGGAGGTGCAAAGCGCGGGGATTACGGTGGTTATGATTACCGGCGACCGCGCGGAAACGGCGGCGGCAATCGCGAAAGAGACCGGAATTTTGGGGGATAGCGATGATTTGGTGCTGACTTCAAGTCAGCTTGCGCAAATGAGGGACGATAAGGTTAAGGAAATCTTGCCTAGGATACGGGTGATCGCGCGTGCGTTGCCCAGCGATAAGAGCAGGTTGGTTCGGTTGGCGCAAGAGTTGAATTTGGTGGTTGGCATGACCGGCGACGGCGTGAATGACTCGCCTGCGTTGAAACGCGCGGATGTCGGGTTCGCGATGGGGAGCGGGACCGACGTCGCAATCGGCGCGGGAGATATTGTGATTTTAGACGATAATTTCCTGTCCATCAAGCGGGCGATTTTGTATGGGCGTACGATTTATAACAATATCAAGAAGTTTATCACGTTCCAGCTTACCATTAACGTCGCGGCGGTGACTGTGTCACTTTTCGCGCCTATGGTTGGGATTGCGCGCCCGCTTAGTATTACGCAAATGCTGTGGATTAACCTGGTTATGGACGCGCTTGCGGCGATTGCGTTTGGCAGCGAGCCGTCGCTTGCAAAATATATGAAAGAAAAGCCGAAAAGTCGGGATGAAAGCATTATCGACCGTAAAATGTGGAGCGCGATTCTGTGGAACGGCGCGTTTATATTTATCGTAAGTATGATAATGTTTACGGTTCCGGGAATGCTGAACCTGTTCCGTGTAAGCGTTGGGGATATTTATTTTTACACCGGATATTTCACGTTTTTCATCTTCGCTTGTATTTTCAATGCGTTTAACGCGCGCGCGACGGGGACCGACTTCTTTGAGCATATCGCGGCGAATAAGAATTTTATCTATGTTATGCTGCTGATCGCTGTGGTGCAGGTGTTTATGACGTATTACGGCGGGGTGATTTTGCGGACGCAGGGATTGATTATGCCCGAGTGGATCGTTGTGATAAGCCTTGCGGTATTGATTATTCCGTTTGATATGGTGAGGAAGATGGTGTTTAAAAGAAGTGCGGTGTTGAGGGTTTGATTTTTCAATAGAGACAACATTTCAAAAAAGAGCAATATTTTTGCTCTTTTTTGCATTTTTGCCCTTGTAAAAAATTATCGGGTGTGGTAGAATGACTATAAGATCAAAAATTGTTGCATAAATTTCCGAAATGTTGGAAATTATATTGCAATAAAAATAAAAAGGAGGAAATCACTATGTTTAGCGGCAAAAAAAAGTATTTTATCATTATCGGAGGTTTGATTGCGATTGCGGTTGGCGCGCTGTTTTTAATTAACAATTTGAACGAGAATTTCTTGCTGGAGCGTTTTAAAAAGAACGACGATTTCTAGAGACGTTTTAGGTCAAAGCGTTATCTTTGAATGAATTTTGCGTGAGCGGCGTGTGCTCGCCCGCTCGTTTATTTGCTATGTAATAAATTTCGAAAGGTTGTGGCGGCGTTGCATTTTGACAAATTACATGAGGAGTGCGCGGTTTTTGGGATTAGCGTGAAAACCGATGAGGCGGCGGGGATTACCTATAACGGCTTAATGGCGCTTCAACACCGCGGTCAGGAAGCGGCGGGGATTGCCGTTTTGGCGAAGAATTCCATCCTTTATCATAAGGCGGAAGGATTGGTTAGCGAAGTTTTTACCGGCAAGGTTCTTAAAAAACTGCCGAAGAGCAATCTTGCGGTGGGACATACGCGGTATTCCACGACCGGATTTAACACCACCAAGAATATACAACCTTTTGTAAACGAATTTTTGACGGGCAGAACCGCGACTGTACATAACGGAAATATCACAAATGCCGATGAAATAAAGGAAAATTTGCAAGAACACGGACTTCAGTTCGCCGCGGAAAGTGACAGCGAGGTTATTTCGTCTCTTATCGCTTACAATGCAATGCGGTCGGGAAGCATACTTGAGGGGACGATTAAAGCCGTGTCCTCGCTTGAGGGCGCGTTTTCGCTGATCATTTTGAGTAATGAGAATAAAATTATCGCGGTTCGGGACTCTAGCGGGTTTCGTCCGCTTTGTATCGGTGAAAATGAGTTTGGCATGGTTGTCGCGAGTGAGAGCTGCGCCGTTGAGAGCTGCGGATTTAATTTTGTGCGCGATGTCGCGCCGGGTGAAATTGTGGTTATTGAGGACGGTAAAATCACGCTTACCAGCACGTTTAAGAAGCCTAAGAAGCAGAAATTAGGTGTTTGCATATTTGAATATGTATATTTTGCGCGGCCCGATTCGGTGATTGATGGTTTGAGTGTTTACGAGGCGCGTTTTAATATGGGACGAGCTTTAGCGAAGGAACATTCGGTGGACGCCGACGTTGTTTGCGGAGTTCCGGACAGCGGGCTTGAAGCCGCCGCCGGGTACGCCGCGGAAAGCGGACTGCCGCTTGTTACCGGATTCGTTAAGAATCGATATATTGGAAGAAGTTTTATTTTCCCGACGCAGTCGCAGCGCGAGGACGCGGTTCGGATAAAGCTGAACCCGCTTGGCGCCAGCGTGAAGGGAAAAAAAGTTGTTCTTATTGACGATTCTATTGTTCGTGGGACGACGAGCGCGAAGATTATAAGAACGCTGAAGAGCGCGGGCGCGACCGAGGTTCATATGAGGATTTCGTCGCCGCCGTTTAAGTATGTTTGTAACTATGGAACCGATATTGATTGCGCCGAGAATTTGATTGCGAATAAAATGAGTATTGAAGAGATTGGCGAGCATATCGGTGCGGACAGTTTGGGATTTATCAGCTTGGAAGGACTGACCGGGGCGTGCGGGAAGTGCGCGTTGCCGTTTTGCACGGCTTGTTTTAAGGGAGAATAAGAAAAACCGCCGAGAGGCGGTTTTTTCATATTCTCACTGTCACTTTGGTACCGATGTCTTCTTTGCTTTCGATTGAAATGTCGCCTTTGTGGTGTTGGACTATGTGCTTTACGATTGATAGACCGAGCCCTGTGCCGCCGGTTTGTTTGGAGCGGGATTTGTCGATTCTGAAGAATCGTTCGAACACGCGGTTTTGGTATTTCTGCGGGATTCCTATGCCTGTATCTGTAATCTTGATAACGGTTTTGTTTTTTTGAGTGGAGAGCGAGACGCGAACCGAGCCGTTTGGCTTGTTGTACTTAATCGCGTTGTCGATTAGATTGTACAACACTTCATGGATCATGCGTTTGTTGGCGTTTATTGCGGTGACGCCGCCGACGATTGACAGGCTTACGTTTTTCTCGTTAGCTTTTTGGGTTAGAAGGTCGATGACTTCGCTTCCCAACGTATAGAGGTCGAATTCTTCCGATTCCTCTTGGACGGCGTTTTCGTCCCATTTGGATAGGCGGATGATGTCTTCGACAAGTTCAAGCATGCGCGCGCTTTCGTTTCGGATTTTGCGTATAAAGTCGGGTTTGTCCTCCTCTTTGACCATGTCGTTTAGCATCATATCGGTATAGCCGTAAATTGTGGTGAGCGGGGTTTTCAGTTCGTGGGAGACGTTTGCGCTGAACTCTTTACGGAGTTTTTCGAGCTTTGCTTTTTCGTTTGTGCGCGTGACGAAAAATATGCTTATGCCGCAAAGCACGAGTAGCGCGATTATGACGATTTCCACGAAGTTATCCAATTTTATAGCCTACCCCTCGTATGGTTTTGATTATATCCTCACTGCGCTTCAATTTTTGCCGTAGTGTTTTTATGTGCATATCCACCGTTCGGCTTTCGCCTGCGTAGTCATAGCCCCAAACGGCATCCATGATTTTGTCGCGAGAGAATACCACGCCTTTGTTTTCTAACAAAAATTTAAGGAGCGCGAACTCTTTTTGGGTGAGGCGGATTTCGGCGGTGCCCTCGAATACTGCGTGTTTGCTGATGTCTAGCAGGATATTTTCGTATGTAAGTTGCGTCGGTTCGGGTTTTGGCGTTGAACGACGGAGGACGGCTTTGATTCGGGAGAGAAGTTCGAGCGGCGAGAACGGTTTTGTGATATAATCGTCTGCGCCGAGGTCGAGGCCTTTTACTCGGTCGAGTTCTGAGCCTTTTGCGGTTAGCATGATTACCGGGATACCGCTTGTGTTGGTTTTCGACTTGAGTTTTGCCAGGATTTGCAGCCCGTCTTCATGTGGCAACATAACGTCGAGGAGGATAAGGTTGGGAGTTTCGATTTCGAGGGCCATGTAAAGTTCGGAACCGTCTTCGAAACCGGCAACGTCAAAATCCGCGGACTTTAATGCGTACACGGTGAGTTCTCGTATGTTTTGGTCGTCTTCGACGACGAAGATTTTGGTTGGCATATTGCCACTCCTTTTTCGTAGGGCGAATGCCCTGTGGTGTTTGCGCCCTGCGGGCGTGTGGTTAAGGCGCAACGCGCCTTAGACCTAAAACTTTTGAAAAAAGTTTTAGAAGCCAAATTGCGGATATGCCGCCGTTGGCGTAAGGAAATTTGGCTTGAAATTCGCTGCGCTCATTATCAAAATTCTTGCGCCCAAAGGGCGCGGGGTTTTTAGGGCAAAGCCCTAAAAACCCTTTTTCAGAGCGAGGCTCTGGAGCAATTGCCCTTGTCAGGGCAGGACGACAAGGGTTTATTGAAACCCTTGTCAAGCCCCAAAAAACTTTTGACGGCAAAAGTTTTACAAAACCGTCGCCACTATGCCGCCGACCCACCCCAAAAGCGGGCGGGTGCCCGTCTGGCATGAGGGCGACAGGAGTTAGCGAGCCGCGTTCGCGGAAAGATTAGCGAGATAAAACGTCGCCTCGTTTGAGAGCAATCCGCGCCTAAAAGCGCGAGATGTTTTAGGGTAGGAGTAAGTTGTTCGCACTCACTTCCGCGCCATGTGTGCTTGGTTTTTAAGCACGTGCATGAGCGCGGCGCTTTTAGTCAAGTTTTTGGCGCGCAAAAACTTGCTGGATTGACAAGGACTGGTCCTTGTCGCGCCGCGCGCGCCCGCGCAAAAGGCTACAGCGGCTTCGCTGAAAAATCCCGCGCCCGCAGGCGCAAAAGGCTCACTAAGCATCCTTATGCTCACCCGTAATCGCATACGCCACCCAGCCGGCGATGTTTTCGGCGTGGTCGCCTATGCGTTCGAAATATTTTGAGATCATCAAAAGGTCGAGCGCAAGCTCACCTTTGTCGTTTTCGGTTTTGATCAGATGTATTAACTCGCGCCTGACTTCGCCGAATAGACCGTCGACCACGCTGTCGTATTCGATGACAGAAAGCGCGAGGTCTAAGTCGCGCATAACGAAGGCGTTTACCGAGTCGGTTACCATTTTTATGGTTGCTTCCGCCATTTGCGGGATTTTGGTGATTTGTTTGACGTATTCTTTGTCATTTAGGAATGTTGAAATTTTTGCGATGTCGTGGCTTTGGTCGCCTATGCGCTCCATGTCGGTTATCATTTTAAGCGCGGAGGAGATAAGCCGCAAGTCGCTTGCGACCGGCTGTTGACGAAGTAAAAGTTTCATGCACAGAGTTTCGATTTCCTTTTCTTTAAGGTCGATTTCGTTGTCAACTTCGATTACTTTTTCTACAAGCGTTGGGTCGAGCTCGATAAGCGCCATTGTCGCCAGTGAAATGATTTGTTCGATGAAAGTTCCGAGTTCTATCAAATGAGAATTTAAAACTTCCAGTTGTTCGTCGAATCGGTTACGTATGCTCATATTTATCCTGCCTTTCTGATGTAATTTTAGCCAAATCTGCCTGTTATATAATCTTCGGTGCGTTTGTCTTGCGGAATTGAGAAGAGCGCGGTTGTGCGGCTGTATTCCACCACTTCGCCGAGCAGGAAGAATGCGGTGTGGTCGGAAATTCGTGTCGCTTGCTGCATGTTATGCGTCACTATAACTATTGTATAATTTTTTCTCAGTTCGAGAACCAAATCTTCGATTTTGTTTGTGGAAATCGGGTCGAGCGCCGAGGTTGGCTCGTCCATAAGTAGTACATCAGGGGAGATTGCCAGCGCGCGGGCTATGCAGAGGCGTTGTTGCTGTCCGCCGGAGAGCCCGAGGGCGGATTTTTTCAATCTGTCCTTTACTTCGTCCCAGATTGCCGCGTCGCGGAGGGATTTTTCGATGATATTGTCAAGTTCGGACTTTTTTTTGATTCCGTGGGTGCGGAGGCCGAACGCGACGTTGTCGTATATGCTCATTGGGAACGGATTTGGTTTTTGGAACACCATTCCGACGCGTTTTCGTAAGAGATTGACGTCCATATCTTTGTAGACGTTTACGTTATCGAGCAGGATTTTGCCTTCGACGCGGCAACCTTCGATCAGGTCGTTCATGCGGTTGAGGGTTTTAAGTAACGTTGATTTGCCGCAGCCGGATGGACCAATAAAGGCGGTTATGTTGTTTTCTTCGATTTCAAGGTTGACGTTATGCAACGCTTGGAAATCATTATACCATAAATTTAGGTTTTGTATAGATATTTTATTCATGATTAATCACCTTTGCTTTTGGTTAGTTTTCGTGCGATGAATGCCGCCATCGCGTTTATGTCTAACACTAATTTAGCAGTTTATTGTGAAAAAAAATAGCATGATTTTGTAAAATCTATGTAAAACCTATGTAAAATTTCAAGCCAGGTATTTTGAAGTTTTGGATAAGTTTAGAATTAATTTGCGGGCTTCGGATTTTCCCTTACTATTTAATTTTTGATAAAGTGAAATAAGTTCGTCTGCGCCTTTGCATATTTTTGACTCGCCTATAAGCGTGCCCGGGTCGACGTTGAGAATTGAAGAAATTCGCTCTAGCGTTCCGAAATCGGGTTCGCGTTCGGCGGTTTCGTACATTCCGATTGCGCTTCGCGAAAGCCCCAATTTTTTAGCGAATTGGTCTTGCGTCAAGCCGTTTAATGTTCTTAAAGTTTTTAATTTCTCTGAAAAATAGCTCACAGAATCACCTCTATAGATTAGACCTGTTCATTAAGTTGGTTAGTGGGCAGGTCTGTTATTTAATATCCAACAAATTTTATCACTAATTGTGTTCGTCGTCAATATAAAATATCCAAAAATGGAAATTTTTGTTAATGTTCTACAAAATAATTGGAAAATTTTATGCAATATTTAGACACGAAACGTGTTGACACGTAATGTGATAAATGTTATATTGTTAATACGAGACATCGATTGTCGAAATATGGGGGAAAATAAAATGTTTAAAAAATTAAGAGGAGTCGATTTAAGTTATGAACGGCAGGGTTTTATTCGTTTTTGTTGCCTTACATATAGTGATCAACCGCAGGAGACAAAGGATAGGATTTTGAACCTTTGTATTCGCTCGGGAAAGGATAATTATCAAGCTCTTTTTGAGTTTATGACAACGTCGAAATCGGCGGTGAATATTGCGGCGAAGCACTTTGTCACCGACATGACGCTTTATCGGATGAGGAAGAAATTTTACCATGCCTGGTTCGATGTTGATGGTTCGATTCCGAAGAAATTGCCGGAATTGGGGTGAATTTGGGGGAAATTGTCGAATATAGTCGAAAATGTGTTGTTAACTGGCTTTCATCTCGTGTTATAGTTAGGGCGAGTATTCCATAAACTCCCAAATTTTACTAGGGTGAGTCTTTTTCAGACTTATCCTTCAATGGAGGTGAGAAAATGAGCGAAATGAGCCCGCCAAGGAAGCGCGGGAGGCCGAAGAAGGTCGGTCAGGAGTTTTCAGAACTCGCGAAAACAAAGAGTGTTGACGCGCTTGAGAGATTGATGTCGATAACCAAAGATTCGGAGGCGAAGCCTGAGGTTGTTGTCAAGGCGTGTGAGACAGTTATGGCGTATGGATATGGGAAGCCGGGGAGTTCTGCGGAAACTGCGGAATCGGATGTGAAGGTGGTGGTTGATTATGAATGAGCAGG
>Ga0136643_10011751_pt1 | contig 13006 bp, 9 predicted proteins | sample TergutLab28metaG_FD_96883 | JGI IMG/M metagenome (GOLD analysis project Ga0136643, IMG submission 96883) | Labiotermes labralis P1 segment gut microbial communities from Petit-Saut dam, French Guiana - Lab288 P1 (version 3) (version 3) | ecosystem: Host-associated > Arthropoda: Insects >...
CGCCCGTCCAGACCGGCCCTGGGGCCCACCCAGCCTCCTGTACAATGGGTACCGGGTCTTTCCCGGGGGTAGAGGCGGCCGGGGCGTGGGGCTGACCCCCATCCCATCTAGTGCCGAAAGGTCCTAGAAAAGAGTAGAGCTATACCTCTACTCACCCTAAGGGCCTGCGTGGCCTATAAAAAGGGTGAAAACCTACATATATATATACATATATCATCTTATTTATTCTCGTGCGGTGGGATTAGACTCCCTCTACGGAACTGCAACATGTAATGGTCCATTGTTTGTTCCTGCCATACGTTACTAAACATGCGCATTGCTGAAATAACAACCGACAAGATAAATCGCAGGTAGAACCAGAACCTGTCCCAGCGCCATTTTTCTCACCACAGATCGTACGGCGGGGCAAAGGCGATAGGGCATGAGCGAGCTTTAGATTTTCAGTACGTCCCTCATTACCAGAAGTAACGGGCGCCTTTCCTAAACACGACACTGAACCCCCGGATTTTCCAAAATGGCAGGAATTTCTTTGACCAGCGCAATAACGATATACTGCTCAACAGCAGCCCGCCTGTTGCAGATAGCCCGATACCAGCAACTGCACTACTTACCAGCACTGTTGATACAGTGCAGGCACTTTGCTGCAGAATCATTTGTACAGCGTGAACATTTGCCAAAAATCGACACAGATTGTAGTATGATTTCACGCACACGAAAAATCGAAACGTATTTCCTGACTTGCAGTTTTCTGTGTACCGTTATAAACAGGGGTGAACAAACACTGGCTTAGTTCAAGAAACAGAAACCAAATTCTACTCGCCAGACATTCCACTACGAGACAAAGTGCCCACCTTTGCCGTTATAATTACTTAGAAACTGTCTACTTTCCGTCATACGTACAGTATAACACTCACCTATACTGTAACATACAGGGTATAAACATATACAATTTGTCATTTAGTGTTCAGTCCTACTTCGCATTTTAAATTTTCTTGGTTCAAATTCGGAGACCAGCTATTCTGAGTTCTTCGTGTTCTTTCCCAGTCCTTCAAGCTTCTAATCCGGCCAAAAATAATTTCTGACCCGAAAACAGGGACCAGTCTTTTCTCCGGGTGTTTGTTTTTGATGGGGCAAGATGGATATTTTCATAAAGTACATGACTGCAGGTGCGACGCGCCTCTGTCTGAAAAAATATACCACTATATAATAAATAAATAGATATCTTCGTCACTTGTGGAGAAACACAAACAGAGGGAAGGGAAAAGTTATTAAGGAATAACTTCAAAGATTTCTGCTGGTGTCACAGACGGACAGACGAGGTGTCTCTTGATCCCAGGTCGTAAGAACGCTCGTGTAGTAAAACTGTATAATTCACTCCTTTTCATCTTTTCTCATTATCACTCAATCCTTACAATTCACCCTACTTTGTGTCAAACCCACTCCATAAAAACTGCCTCTGCTTTTGCTAGTTTTGACGTTTCACAGCAGTGAGGTTGAGGATTCCTGTGTCCTGGAACACAATACTGCGTCCCTGGGTTCAGACGTTTCTTTCGAAACGTCGGTTTTCGAAACATCTAAAACCGTTCTTCCGAGATATGACACCGATTACTCTGGCACATGGTTATCAGCCTTTCTGTGTAACTTAGTCCCCATTCTTGGGTCCTAAGGATGGAAAGAAGATATTCTTTCGAAGTTCTGGTAAACACGTACAAGACTACAGAGCATTACATCATTACAAACTTAACATTGACCGTCGTAAAAACTTCAAATGTAACCGCTTTTTAGCCCTTTGAAAGAAGGGAAACAGGTCCTACATTGTAGCAACGTGATTTGCAAACACGTTCTCTGCGATTATCCGAATAAAAGACTTTTAAATAACTATTAATATGAAAATATAAGCCTCTTATTATACACATGAAGTTATTTTCCAACCCGGGCGGGAAATTTTGGGGCTTCAAACAAATTACCTTTTTTAATTGTGCATTTTTAACGTAACAGGATCATGGGGAAAAAAATCGTGATGTAAATCTAATTTATATTTTGTAATTCACCAAAATTTATGACCAATTATTTCAAAGCTATTCGCATTATGCAGAGTCAAATTACGTTCGTTCCGACTTCACATGCATCACCACCATTGATGACTACATATTGCTGACAAAAATCAATTAATTCATATTTAAATAGATTTCTCCATGCAGACGGCAGCTGTTATTGTCGAACCCGCACTTAACTCAATCAGCTGCAAAATCAAGCATTTGAAACCCGGACAGATTATAAACGAAGTTAGTAACGGGGCTCAATCCTTGTTATAACAGTAATTCACTGTAGTTAAACTAACCAATCATCTGTTAGTAGGGGCAAGAAATGCCGGCTCATTTCAACACGTCCACGAAAGGAAGCACTAACCACATATTTCTTGACACTGAGAAGCCGTGCTCCCAGGCTGTTATTCTTGACCTGCACCAGCCTGCTTAACATTATACTCTCCCTTTATTATATAAATTGCATATAGTATATCAATAATTGTTAAACTTTAGGATTCGTTATTTCCGGAGAGGTAAGAAATGGAGTCCAAAATATTATGCACGTCTCTGGCGTAATTTTTCACAACATATGGGTGAAGCACGTGTCTTGACCTTTTGCACAGCAGTCCCTTGAACTGTTACATAAACACCCCAATGCAAAATATTTCAAATTAAAGTTCTACTTATATAATTTTATTACATAAATTTTGTACATCATTAGACTGTTTTTGAAAAATCCCTAAAACTCGATTTATGTTTCAAGAGAAATGGAGGTCAGTTCTACACGTGTCACACACGGGTAGAAATTAAACCCACCAAACAGCATTTAGTGAAGGATAACTACGACGGTCAACCCACAACCCTAATTCACCGATTATCATGTAATGTGTTGCAAGCTTCGATTTCATTACCAGAGGTTTGGGGCGCAGTAGCCTTGTGTATCACAGTGCTATGTTTCAAAACCAAAACTGCTGCAAGCCAGCCTAGCGGCGAAATGCACGTGTATACCGCCTGAACAATGCAATACATCGGCCTCCATCAGGCCATGACGCGCTGATAGGAACCGAACAGTCGTGTGGACATGGTGCTGACATCTGGAGACAGCCTGCGATGTCGTGGCGTTCCCCTTTATGTGAAACGTCTGTCGGCTCGCACAATTAAGTTACGCCATCCTAGTGTCAGAGGGTGGTTTACTCCCTCCTATGGCGACCAACAGCAACGGCTAATGCTGTAATTGCTAACCGAGGTTAATGAGACGAAGCAAACTTACTACAACCCATCCAGTGGGTTTCACGGTGTCCGAAGCAGTGGACATAATTCAGACCAGCTGTCTGTACGCATACAGCGCTTGCCAGACTACTTTTCAAAGCAGACGATGCGAAGTACTCATCTACAAAATTTACACATCGCCATCCCAGATATAACCAACTAACAACCACAGTAACCTGTACTACCTGATTCGAACGACGATTACTTCTAATGTATTTCACTGGACTATAATACGAGATCCGAGGCAGATACCCATTTCACCAACCAATCAAATCCTCCTGTTCCTTCGAAGAAATACCCAAACATCGAATTTCAAGAAAATCCGTCCAGTGGAAGCTGAAATGTTCCATGCAAACGGACGGACGGACAGAAATGCATACAGACATGACAAAGCTAACAGCCGCTTTCCCCAATTTGGCGAACGAACCGAAAAATTGATATTTTCAAACTATAACAATTTACTACAACTAAAAGGTACTTTTCAATTAAACTTTCCACTGCGAAGCTGATGCATGACACTGCATATCTAGCGATAACTTACTGACAGAGGGTTCGTAATTACTTAGGTACAAGTGAAGACATTATTTTATAAGTTCATCGGACAGACGGCTTTGGCATCTTGATTTAATTATCTTCATCTGGGAGCAGGCTTCTGCGCAAGAAGTTGGTTGACCCGGAAACTGCTGTCAAACGGAGAGTTATTGATCATACTGAAGCGCCAAATAAATTTTAATAAGAGACCAGAAAGCGGCCGCGATCGACTGTTTGGCCACCTCTGTCCTAAACAGTTGACGGAAACAACCGCACGATGACGTGCCCGGTGAGCCGATCAGTAAAAGAACTAACACAACGGAACAAAGTTGGTCACGAGGATCTGGCAGCCGGTCAGCAACACCCCCCCCCCTCTTCCCACAAAAAAAAATCAGCATTTTATGAAACCCGAAAGTTCAGTATCATGTTCACAACAGCCGGTCCACTGAACTCTACTTTCAAAAAGCTGAATCCAGCCACACTTTCCCATCGTGTTCGTTGGACATTCATATTACCTCCCTATCAACACTTATTCCTTCAAAGCCGCCTCTTCCTTCAGGTTCCCGACAAACATTTTATACCCCTTTCTAATGAATTCCCAGCCCGCCTCAGTCCCACAATTTGTCATTACCTAAAATGTACAAATTACGAAGCTCCACCCTGCGCAGTTTTCCGCAACTTCCTGTTTTTCCTCCTTCGTGCATCGAAATATTTTTCTCAGCGCACTGCCCTCACATTTTTGGAGTCCAGCAGCTGCAATACTAATCGAACAGCGCCCAGTAGAGTCCGATTTGACTTGCATGCTGCAAACCAGACACTCGGCTTCACTCGACTCCAGTCGACTAGACACAACCAGGCTCTATTCGACTTTGCTGGTGTCACAATACACTAAAACGCCCTCGGTGTTACAGCGCAGTGTAGCCAGCAGCTTTTGTGATTGGAACACCTTGCTGTAATCTTGAAAGATAGGATGGCTATCCTAGTGTGTGTGTGTGTGTGTGTGTGTGTGTGTGTAAGAGTGAGAGAGAGAGAGAGAGATTCAGTGCGTCTTAAATTGTTGAGGCGCCATATCCACACAGACAGTCAATTGATCTGGAACTCCATTCCGCTAAGCCCTCTTCAGCCAGAAGGCGTCTCAGCGAACTGCACGCGTATTGCATTATGTATCACCGCTCAGGAATACGCTACGACTTGCAACGTCTCATGTAATATTCACCGCAGTAAAATGGTGCATCCGTAAGGTGCGTTTAGTCAGCGTCAAATGACAGTATGTTCAAAGTAACACTATTAATCCTTTCTGTAGTATGACTTATCTCAGACGTTTCGGCAACGTATGTTGTATCCGATATTAAAATCACACGTAAAAATAAATGCGTCCCTTATGCCGTGAGAGTCCCGTGAAACTCTCCACTTGTGCTCTCCATAAGCACACAACATACCTGAAGAATACTACTGTATCCTGTGATGAGACGCCATGTAGTCTGTTAGAAAGTATGAAACTTAGGAGTAACTTCCCCTTCTTCTTCGCAAGTAGAGGATGGAAACTGAAACCTAATCTGTCTATATTTTACCAGACTACACGACGCCACATCGCAGAATATGTTATTATTAGCAGTTATAGACGTCCTAATCAGTGGGCAACATCGGCGTGTTCCAGATATAGCGGCGGGGGCGTAAACTTCACCACCTTCCTGTAGCTCCAGAGTTAAGAATGTACGGAGCTAAACCTCCAGTCCCCCAAATGCCTTCATGGCCTAGTGCTTAATTGAAGAAGGGACAACCATACCGTTGTCACCTGCCGCACTAATAGTGTTAGATTAAACCTGCATAGTGACGCACATACCTAAGTAACAGTCAATCATTTACCTGAGATTAAAAATGCTGCAAATATGTTTTTCTTTCCACTTTTGCCTTTATCTTTGGTTGAAACACAAAGTCACACACAACATCCAATTTAATTTACCAGTTTCATTCTAAACCTTATCACATCCTTACACAGAATTTTGTGGAAATTATTAGAAGGCATTAGCTCCTTTACATACAATGCGTAATTCGGTATCCTGCAATATAAGTGCCAGAAAACTAACAGATTTTCGGAACTCGTTAAAAACTTTTCGACATATTATACACAAAATTCTAAACTCTAGGTACCATAAACTAAATTGCTTTTTTAATTATTCCATGCGACGTTAAGTTCCACACCGTTTTAAGTTAATTATAGGTACATTATGTCTTCCAAACGAAAGAAGCTTACACAAAGCATGTTACATGCATTCCCCTTGGGGCTACATACCCTGTGGTGAACATAATGCTAAAATTGTGTAATATAACGAGCTATTATACGTGGCACACAAGCCTGGATGAAGCAGGAGACTTTGAATGTTTCATGGGCTTACAATAAGCGCCGCAGAACGCGAACCAAGAGGCGTAAAATAAGTTTAAATAATATGGCTATTTTGTAAAAGTGTTATTCCATTTAACACATCGTAATTGTGACATATTCCTATACAAAATAAATCAGGTCTGAAATATCCGGTAAGTTTTGAAATAAGGCACTGGAGAAGGATGGACAGCATCAGTTGGACCGATGGAGAAGGATGGACAGCATCAGTTGGACCGATGGAGAAGGATGGACAGGATCAGTTGGACCGATGGAGAAGGATGGACAGGATCAGTTGGACCGATGGAGAAGGATGGACAGGATCAGTTGGACCGATCTTGTGAAAAACTAAGAAGCATTACGAAGAGTCAAGGAAAACAAGAAAAAATAAGGAAGGTTAACTGTATTGATCACATAATTGCGTAGGAACAGCCGTGTATAACACGTTATTGAATGAAAGATAGAAATGAGGGAAGGAAGGGAAAGAAGATGTAAGCAGCTACTGATGACTTTAATGACACATGAAAATACTGAAAGTTGAAAGAAGAAGCATTAGATCGCACTCTGTGGACAACTCGCCTGTCGTAAGATAGATTATCTGAATGAATGAATAAGCAAACAAACAAACAAGTGGTCATTTTCACTCTACGGCCGCTTTACCTCATTGCACAGACGGTTCGTACTGTTTCACAACAAATATCTTAGCGAGATCTTCGTTCTTCTGACACATCGCGAAACATCAGTGGCGTGACCGGTACGAGACGTTTTGAGGCCACTGTGTTGTCTCGAAAAATCAAGCATTAAAACCCACTGACGCGAATAAAATACACAGAAAAAGAAACACCTTCAATGTAGCGAGGTGAAAACCTAAAATCTCGCAAACTCTGCAACTGCCGGCAAAAAGAAAATAAGAGAAAAATTTTTAAAGACTGGCTAATGCATGTCCGGAACTAAATTACCCACTAACTACATACCGAGAAATTTGATTTTTAATTTATGTTAAATATTGCCTACCGTGTGCCGATAATACGGCGCATGCGTGTAGATTAAAATATTTTAGTTCTTTCAATTATCACTGAGGTGAAGTTCAATGATTTCGAAACGTTCAACCGTAAAATTCATCTAAATAATATTTACAGCTGTTCTTTACGGCACAGAAAATACGTCGTAACCGACTGGCTATTGCAGTTTAGGTAAATAACGGCTGTTTATTCCGTAGCTCATAAGAAATACATAATAACCGTGTGAGAACAAAGTGCAGACAAGCTGGACTGCGTATCACACAAACAATGTACTGGTAGTAGCGGGAACATTGAGTGTACAAGGACGAAATATTTTAATTCGGTTGCACTTCATACATTACAAATTCATGGCGCTTAAGTCTGAATTCCTCTTGACTGTCTGACCTAGTGGATTGGATAACAAAAGCCCGCAGCTCCTACGCTGAAGATCTTAATTACATTTTGCCCTAAAGTGAACTACTTTCCTCGCCTTCCTCCTTACTTGCGAAGAAACACAGGGTTCGGCTACGCTGCTGTAAGATATATGGCGGCTGGGACTTCTGTTCTTGGAAACGTAATAGCATGGCGACGTCAATACAACACCCGACAACACACAACACCGCAAAAGACAGACATTCAACCCCGCGGCGGGTTTCGAACTCGCAATCCAAACAAGCGAGCGGCAGTAGACCCACACCTTAGACCGCACGGCCACTGGGATCACCAGCTGGGAGTATATACCAGAAACTGTCCCAAAGAAATTTAAATTGCTGTAAACAGTTTATTCTGACATCTTGCAAACCAGGTAGCAGAAGGGGGATTTAAACTGTTCCTTGTACGGCTGATGTAGAGATACAGCGATATGAAACTCTAAAATGTAACACTGAAACAGTTAAAATACAATTATGTAAACATTTATAAAACATAAGGAGTACAACGATATCTGTAGGCACGTACCAGTGTCTCGGAGATGTCCTGCGTATACGTCGTTGGTTAGCACGGTACTAAGAATGGAAAAGCGTTTAGGAACAGTGCACATAGTGCATACAAGGTTAAAGAAAAAAAAAGAGTAGAGTATTTACACTTCGCCGGTTCGTGATTTATTTCGCCTTTCGTCTTACATACTCAAAACCGTAGCGCAACTTTCTACCGACATCTGCGAACTCAGAACCTCAAGCTGTGCAACTGCAGACGTCCTTCGTGCGTTAACTTCTTCATTAATCACTGCGTAACGTTACAGTGACCCTTTAATGGCTGACGTAAGACCAATTTTCCTCATGGGTTTGTAGCTTTAAAGCAATGTAAAAAATGCGTTCAACGAATAAGAACAGAATCTCATGAAAACAAGAGGGGCAGGAAAGACGCGGTAGCAGACTGCAGCCTCCAAGAAGCGTTTCTTACTGCCCTGCACGAAGTTCCGCGATACTGGTAATTAGTTTGCGGCGCCCTCCGACTTCTGGTATGGTTCTCACATCTAATAGCTCGGAAGGAACGCAAATGATCAAGCTCGCAGCACCGTAACACCTGTGCTGCCCGACTGTGCTGTACACACGTTTCCACTGTCATGGCACTTCTAGACACAACAAACGTTGACATAAACAAAGCCGCATTCAATGCTTGAGACTAATGCACAGTAAAATTCGCTCAGTTCGTGGAAGGGAGCCCAGTCAAACCCCCCCCCCCCCGGAATTTAATGGAACCTGAAGGTTTTATAGCCGCATTCACAGCTGAGGGCCATTGGACACTATTCTGAGGCAGATCAGTCAAAATTCGTAAATCTCTTCTTTAAATCTTATGCTTATTGGACCGTGCATCATCTTGATAGTTGAATAAAGAGAGACCAACTTGATGTCACTTGCTTTTTTATTTCATTATTTAATGCTCAACATATAATATGTTTTCTTTTGGGTAATTCCCCGGCGTCTGAGTTCTAATAGCCGACGTTTCGGAACCCTCCATCAGTTCCATCTCCATAGGCAGGTGGATGAAGTATCCGGATACTACACCACACCACCACAGCCAAACCACAACGTCACACCAACACACATCGAACCAGAGCAATACAGCCCATGAAATAACTCAACAAATAAGTCCAAGCTCCTGAGGATGGATGTATTAACATCCGAAATATGTTGAGCATTAATGAAATAAAAAATCAAGTGACATCAAGTCGGTCTCTCTTTATTCAACTCTTCTTTAAAATAAACTCTTATTAATATTCTCCCATGAAAGCAGAGGAATCCCATCGGTCTCTTCATTTCAGGATTTCTTATTAAAATCTGTACACGTTAAAGACGCTGCCATACATACACTACCTGCCATGCCTGTAACAGAGTTCTTGTTGACTACTTTATCAATATTTGTTCAAAAACTTAAAATTTTCAAGGGATCCTACCAAGTCCGAGTCTCGACGCAACTATTAGTGAGGAAGTTTTGGTCCTTTTATCCAACCCCCCAGGAAGACCATCCACTTTAAGGCGGTACGCGACTGCTTGTGTAAAACAGTATCCACCTACCCTCCATAAACTGTGGTCGTGTTCTTCAACGGGAACCTGAAAATGTACTACAAAGTGGTGACAAAGGCGCAACTTTACACGGAAATGGCGTTTGCCTGAAGAGAAAAGACTGACGTGTAACACCTTCTGAGATGAAACTTTGAGTTCTGTGAAAGAAAATATATTGTCGAGCAACGCAACTGCTCAGAGAGTACGCCGCTGTTTTCCAGGTAGGCATACTAAACAACATTCATGTTTGATAATCCATTTTGTACACAAACTGCATTGCGTTGAGGGGAATTACAGACTCAGGATGACAACCTGAAAAAATCCCAACGTTTCAGGCCTAAAACGGCGCACAAAGCTGTGCCTGTTGAAAAAGACTGGCGTGTATTCAAAATCATACGCAGCATTTTTGGAAAATCACATGTTCCGAAGTAAGATTTAGGTGTAATATTCATGACATTCATTATGTTCTTTTTCCAGTTTGATAAAAGTGAACGTACTAGCATACTCTCGATAGCATACTCATTCCTCGGAATGTTCCTCGTGCGGAGCATTCAATCATTAGAACTCTTCATGACAAACTCGGGGTCGATATACCGGAGGCATGATAAAGCACAACGAGCGGGATATGAGAGAAGCCACCGATTGATTATTTGTTGCTCATCATTTTTTATTATTATTTTCAATTGAATATCCTTTCAATTGTTGACGTGAAAGGACACCAGATTTGGATATGGTATAAACTGGTCCAGTCATAGCAACACGGATGCAAAAGGCCAACTTTAATACTTTCACTTTTCTGTCACTATAAATTTCGCATTTCCAACCAAATGTGAAATCAAAAGATCCTAAGTTCAATGACATTTTTATTGCGGTTCTCTGTCGTTAACATGTCTTTTCCGACTGGAGACATTTATTGCTGGAACATTCCGACAGCCTGATAAAAACTGTCCAGATGCTGAACTTCTCTCCCCGTATAAAAAGCTGTGTGTTGCATTCGCTGACTTTAAAAGAGATACAAAAGGAAAGAAAAAGTCTGTACTATAATTACTGTTGCTTCAAGCATGCAACTTCCTTCCACAGTTCAATGTTAATCCAAGTTCTGAGGATGGAGAATGTTGCTCAATATATAGCTAAATACAGTCTTGTATAAAGAACAAAATATTAGAATTATCAAACAATATTGTCTACGAAATTTAACAGTTTTCCCGACTGCTGACTCACAAATAATCGCAGGAATAATGTTAAAACTCTCTATTCAACGCGTTATTTGGCACCAAATATCAAACAAGGAATCAAATATCATATGAGATACACACCATTGTGCGGTTGATAAAATAGAGAAGAATGAGACGGTAGGGGCACGTAGCGGGTACAGGGGATAAGAGAGGCGTGTACAGGGCGTTGGTGGAGAAACCTGAGGGAAAAAGACCACTGGGGAGACCCAGGCAAAGATGGGAGGATAATATTAAGATGGATCTTCAGGAGGTGCGATGTGGGGGTATAGACTGGATCGAGCTGGCTTAGGATAGGGGCAGTTTGCGGGCACTTGTGAATTACGGTAATGAACCTTAGGGTGCATTAAACGCGGGGAATTTCTTGACTAGCTGAAAGCTGGTTAGCTGCTTAAGAAGGATTCTGCTCCATGGAGTAAGTAAGTATTCAATTTTAAGCTCATGGTTCCGTGCATCATAATTCAATGTTAATAAAAATCCAACTAGATGCAACAGTAAGCAGACATTTATTTACTGCAAAGTCACTCTACATGTTTCGGGTGTCACAGCACCCATCATCATGACACACGACTTGCACATACCAGTCCCGATCAGGCCATGTTGGAGGGAAGTAGCTGTACCGATATAATGACCTGTACCGGAGGCTGCGGTTACAGTTTTTAGTACTCCTGATGATGGGTGCTGTAACACCCGAAACATGTAAAGTGACTCTGCGGTAAATAAATATCTGCTTACTGTTGCATCTAGTTGGATTTTTATTAAGTATGCAATATATACCATGTAAAAGTAACATTTGATAAATAATCCCTACAAATCGGAATATCGATTTACGTCACCAGCTACCGCGAAAGGAACACAAGAATATTACAGAAACCAGCCATGAAAAGAAAAACGCATCACTGTGAAAAAAGTAACGATATTATCAATCTTAAGGAGCATTATCCCCGCTGTGTTTACTAAAACAAAAAGGAACAATTATGCATAGGCATAGCAGTCATAACACAACTATATCTGCAATTGTATATAACGTATCAACTGCATGTTTCGGCCATTTCTGATTTGGCCATCATCAGGTTGGATACAAATATCAGAGAAACTATATGACATAATTACACTGACACTGAGTGGGCCAGGTAGCTCAGTCGGTATAGCGACTGACTACGGACTGGACGGTCCAGGATCTAATCTCGGTGGGGACGAGATTTTCCGCCCATCCAGACCGACCCTAGGCCCCACCCAGCCTCCTGTACAACGGGTACCGGGTCTTTCCCGGGGGTAAAGTGCGGCCGAGGCGTGCTGCTGACCACTCACTCCCTTCTAGTGCCGCGGTCATGGAAGAATAGAGCTATACCTCTACCCACCCTCTCGGCCACACCGGGCCTGTAATGGGATCACTTTTTACACTGACACTGATGATTGTATCGTACTATATTATGGTACATAGTTTCTCTGATAATTGTACCCAACCTGATAATGGCCGAATCAGAAATGGTCAAATATGTGGTTGATACGTTATGTATAATTGCAAATATAGTTGTGTTATGACTGCTATGTCTATGCATAATTGTCCCTTTACAGTGATATCATCATTATCTTTTACCTTATATTATATAACTCGACAACAAGGGAAAGAACTGGTTATTAAAGCATTAAAGATTCAACTACACATAATTGGAATGAAGCGTAATAACACAACAACCCGGTGAAGGCCAAAAATATGGTCAACAATATGTTTGTACGGGGTAAGATATCACATAAGTTTTGATTGACATAAAATAAGGAGGTCATGTTTATATTTTTACATTTTTATAAGGATTAGACTGATGTTGGTTTAATAATATAAACAGCCAACTAGATGCAACAATAATAGTTTTATTAATAATTTCAATCAGCTCAACGTGCTTCTTCTTCTTCCTCAGCTCTACAACTCTTTGTGAGATTTGGCTTGCTCAATTATTCCTCTCCATGGTTTCCTTTCCTGTGCCTTCTGTTTCCAATTATTTACTCCCATCTTCCTCAAATCATCTCTCACGTCATCATCCCATCTTAATCTTGGCCTTCC
>Ga0136643_10011756_pt1 | contig 13002 bp, 7 predicted proteins | sample TergutLab28metaG_FD_96883 | JGI IMG/M metagenome (GOLD analysis project Ga0136643, IMG submission 96883) | Labiotermes labralis P1 segment gut microbial communities from Petit-Saut dam, French Guiana - Lab288 P1 (version 3) (version 3) | ecosystem: Host-associated > Arthropoda: Insects >...
GACGGTACACCGCACAATTGGTATAGTGACCAACAGTCATTCTGCGCTACCTGTTGCCCTGTTGCACTGACAGTAAGCCCCACAGTACAGACGGTACACCGCAAAATTGTTATAGTTACGAACAGACAGTCTTCTTTACCTGTTACACTGTTGCACTAACAGTAAGCCCCACTTTACACACGGTACACCGCACAATTGCTATAGTGAACAACAGTCAGTCTGCAATACCTGTTGCACTATCAGTAAGCATTAAAATACACACGGTACACCGCACAGTTGCTATAGTTTACCAACAGTCAGTCTGCCCTAGCTGTTGCCCTGTTGCGCTAACAGTAGACTCCACAATGCAGACGGTACACCGCACAATTGCTATAGTGACCAACACTCAGTCTGCATTACTTGTTGCCCTGTTGCACTAATAGTAGGCTCCACAATACAGACGGTACACCGCACAAGTGCTATAGTGGCCAACAGTCAGTCTGCCTTACCTTTTTCCCTGTTGCACTGACATTAATCCCCATTGAAAAGACGGTACACCGCACAATTTCTATAGTGACCAATAGTCAGTCTGCCATCCCTGTTGTACTTTTGCATTTACAGTAAGCCCCACATTACAGACGGTACACCGAAAATTTCTATAGAGGCCAACATTCAGTTTGCCGTGCCTGTTGCCCTGTTGCACTAACAGTAAGCCCCACAGTACAAAAGGTACATCGCAGTATTTCTATAGTGACCAACAGTCATTCTGCCTTACCTGTTACCCTGTTGCACTAACAGTAAACCCCACAGTACAACGGTACAACACACAATTGCTATAGTGACCAACAGTCAGTCTGCCCTCCCTGTTGCACTGTTGCACTAACAGTAAGCCCTACAGTACAGACGGTACACCGCACAATTTTTATAGTGACCAAATGTCAGTTCGCAATCCCCGTTCCCCTGTTGCACTAACAGTAAGCCTGAAAATACGTACGGTACCCCGCAACATTGCTATAGTGAACAACACACAGAATGCCCTATATATGGCCCTCTTGCACCAACAGTAAGCCGCAATATAGACAATGTACACCGCACAATTTCAATATTCTCCAACAGTCAATCTGCTCTTCCTCTTGCTCTTTTGCCTTGACAATAAGCCCCATATTAGGTACGGTACACCACACAATTTCTATAGTGACCACGTGTCAATCTGACTAACCCGTCGCCATTTTGCACTGACATTAAGACCCAAAATAGAGACGGTACAACGAAGAAATGCTATAGTGACCAAAATTCAGTGTGCTCTCCCGCAGGCCTTATTACACTTACAGGAAGGCCCCAAACACAGACTGTACACAGCATAAAAATCTTTAGATTTCAAGAGTTAGTCTGTCCACATCAGGCACGTATGCAGTAACAGTAAGCTCCAGAGTACATCTGGTAAACCTCAAAATTTCTCTAGTAAACAAGATTCTGTCAAAAATACCTGTTGCTCTTTGGCAAGAACTGTAAGGCGCTCATCTGAGTTGGTAAACCGCACAATTACTAAAGTGACCAAGAATCAGTTTGCATTTCCTGTTGCCATGTAGCATTAACTGAAGAGCCCAGATCGCAATCGGTACGCATTCCAATTGCTATTGTGACCAAGGGGCAGTCTGACTTACCTGATGCGCTCTAGCATTAACAAGAAGCCAAGAGTAAGGACAGTAAAACGCAAAATTTCTACATATATCAACAGTCAGTCTGCCATCCATCTGGCCCTGTTGAACTGACAGTAAGCACCAAAGTACAGACGGTAAACCGCACAATTGCTATAGTGACCAACAGTTAGCCTGCCTGAAATGTTGCTCTGCAGCATTAAAGTAATCCCAAAATACACACGGCACACCACACAATTGCTATAGTGACCAACAGTCAAACTGCCTTACCTGTTGCCCTGTTGCACTAACAGTAAGCCCCACAATACATACAGTACACCGCACACTTGCAGTAGTAACCAACAGTAAGTCTGTACTACCTCTTGCCCTGTTGCACTAACACAAAGCCCCACAGAACAGACGGCACAACGCATAATTGCTATAATGACCAAGAATCAGTCTACCCTACCTGTTGCCTTGTTGCACTAACAGTAAGCCCCACAGTACAGACGGTACACCACACAATTGCTATAGTGACAAACAGTTAGTATGCCTTACCTGTTGCCCTGTTGCACTAACAGAAAGCCCCACAATACAGACGGCACACCGCACAAATGCTATAGAGAACAACAGTGAGTCTGCCCTCAATCCAGGCCTGATGCACTAAATATAAGGCCCAAAGTACGGAAGGAGCACCGCTCAGGTGTTATAGAGTACAAAATTCAGTCTGTCATCCCTCTGGGCATATTGCACTAACAGTAAGCCCCCAGTACAGGCGGAACCGTGCACAATTGCTGTAGTGACCAACAGTCAGTCTGCTGTATCTGTTGTTCTGTAGCACTAACAGGAGCAGAGAATAGACGGCAAACCACATATTTGCTGAAGTGACATACAGTCAGTCAGTTCTAACAGGGAACATTTGCAATTACAGTAACCTCCAAAGTTAAGATGGAACACCGCAAAATTTCTACAGTAGCAAAGTGTCAGTCTGTTTCCTATGGTCCTGTTGCACGAAATGTAAGCCCCACAGGACAGACGGTACAACGCACAATTATTATAGTGCCCAAAATTCAGACTGCTTTCCTGTTGACCTGTTGCACTAAGAGTAAGTCTGACAGTACATACGACACGCCGCACAATTGCTATAGTTTCCAACATTCAGAATGCTTTCCTTTTGACCTGTTGCACTAAGACTAAGTCTCACAGTACAGACGGTACACCACACAATTGCTCTAGCGACAAACAGTCAGTCAACCGTACCTGTTGCCTTGTTGCACTAACAGTAAGCCACACAGTACACACGGTACAACGCACAATTGCTATAGTGACAAACAGTCAGTATGACTTACCTGTTGCCCTGTTGCATTAACTGTAAGCCCCACAGTACAGACGGTACACCGCAAATTGCTATGGTGACCAACATTCAGACTGCTTTCCTTTTGATCTGTTGCAATAAGAGTAAGTGTCACAGTACAGACGGTACACCGCACATTTGCTATAGTGAACAATATTCAGACTGCTTTACTGTTGACCTGTTGCACTCAGAGTAAGTCTCACTGTTCAGACGGTACAACGCACAATTGCTATAGTGACCAACATTCAGACTGCTTTCATTTTGACCTGTTGCAATAAGAGTAAGTGTCACAGTACAGACGGTACACCGCACATTTGCTATAGTGAACAATATTCAGCCTGCTTTCCTGTTGACCTGTTGCACTCAGAATAAGTCTCACAGTACAGACGGTACAACGCACAATTGCTATAGAGACCAACATTCAGACTGCTTTCTTTTGACCTGTTGCAATAAGAGTAAGTGTCACAGTACAGACGGTACACCGCACATTTGCTATAGTGAACAATATTCAGACTGCTTTCCTGTTGACCTTTTGCACTCAGAGTAAGTCTCACAGTACAGACGGTACAACGCACAATTGCTATAGAGGCCAACATTCAGACAGCTTTCCTTTTGATCTGTTGCAATAAGAGTAAGTGTCACAGTACAGACGGTACACCGCACTTTTGCTATAGTGAACCACTTTCAGACTGCTTTCCTGTTGACTTGTTGCACTAAGAGTAAGTCTCAGAATACAGACGGTACACCGCAAAATTGCTATAGTAACCAACAATAAGACTGCATGACCTATTGCCATGTTGCATTAACAGTAAGCCCCACAGTATAGACGGTACAAATCACAGTTAATATAGTGACCAAGATAAGATCACCTCTCCCTCTGGAAATTGTGCACACTCAGTAAGCCGAAAAGTACAATCGGAACACCGCACAATTGTTATAATGAACAATAGTCAGTCTGTATTCCTCTGGCCCAGTTGCACTATCAATAAGGCTCACAAAACAGACGGAATACCGCACAATTTCTACAGTGACCATCAGTCAGTCTGCTCTACATGTCTCATTATTCGAATAGCAGGATTTCCCAAAATACAGACGGTAAACCGCAGAATTTCTGTAGTGACCAACAGTCAGTCTGCTTTTCCTCTGTCCCTATTGCACCAAAAGGAAATCCCAATTTACAGACGGTACACCGCACAATTGCTATAGTGACTAAGGATAGCCAGACTCTCTCCGGCCCTTTTTTATTGACAATAAGCTCCTTTGTACAGAAGGTACACCGCACATATGTTATAGTGACAAAATGTAAGGCTGCATTACCTGTTGAAAAGTTGAACGAACAGTAAGGACCAGAAAACAGACGCAACACCACACAATTCCTATAGTGACCAACAGTCAGTCTGCACTACCTGTTGCCCTGTTGCACAAACATTAAGACCCACACTACAGGCTGCACACCGACAATTTGCTATATTCTCCAACAGTCAGTCTGCCCTACCTGTTGCACTGTTGCAGTAACAGTAAGCCCCACAGTATAGACGGTACACCACACAATTGCTATAGTGACCAACAGTCAGTCTGCCCTACCTGTTGCCCTGTTCCACTAACAGAAAGCCCCACAGTACAGACGGTACACCGCACAATCACTATAATCACCAACAATCAGTCTGCACTACCTGTAGCCCAGTTGCACTAAGAGTAAGACGCAAATTACAGAAGGTACACCGTACAATTGCTATTATTCTCCAACAGTCAGTCTGCCCTACCTGTTGCCCTGTTGCAGTAACAGTAAGCCCCACAGTACAGACGGCACACCGCACAATTGCTATAGTGACCAACAGTCAGCCTGCCCTATCTGTTGCCCTGTTACACTAACAGTAACCCCCACAGTACAGACGGTACACCGCAAAATTGCTATAGTAACCAACAGTCAGTCTGCCCTACCTGTTGCACTTTGCAATAACAGTAAGCCCCAAAGTACAGACGGTAAACCGCACAATTGCTATAGTGACCAACAATCAGCCTGCCATACCTGTTGCACTGTAGCACTAACAGTAAGCCCCACAGTACAGACGGTACACCGCTCAATTGCTATAGTGACCAACAGTTAGCCTAATCTACCTGGTGCCCTGTTGCACTAACAGTAAACCCCTAAGTACAGGCGGTACACCACACAATTGCTATAGTAACCAACAGTCATTCTGCCTTACCTGTTGCCCTGTTGCCCTAACAGTAAGCCCCAGAGTACAGGCGGTACAGCGCACAATTGCTATAGCGACAAACAGTCAGTCTGCTCTACCTGATGCACTGTTGCACTAACAGTAAGCCCCAAAGTACAGACGGTACTCCGCACAATTGCTATATTCTCCAACAATAAGGCTGCACTACCTGTTGCCCTGTTGCACTAACAGTAAGCCTCACAGTACAGACGGTACACCGCAAAATTGCTATATTCCCCAACAATCAGTCTGCATTACTTGTTGCCACGTTGCACTAACAGTAAGCCCCACAATACGGACGGTACACCGCACAATTGCTATAGTGGCAAACAGTCAGTCTGCACTACCTGTTGCCCTGTTGCACTAACAGTAAGCTCCACATTACAGTCGGTACACCGCACAATTGCTATTGTGACCAACAGTCGGTCTGCCCTACCTGTTGACCTGTTGCACTAACAGTAAGCCCCACAGTACAGGCGGTACACCGCACAATTGCTATAGTGACCAACAGTCAGCCTGCCCTATCTGTTGACCTGTTTGTACTAACAGTAAGCCCCGCAGTACAGACGGTACACCGCACAATTGCTATAGTGACCAATAGTCAGCCTGCCCTATCTGTTGACCTGTTGCACTATCAGTAAGCCCCGCAGTACAGACGGTACACCGCACAATTGCTATAGTGACCAATGTCAGGTTGCCTTACCTTTCGCACTGTTGCAAAAGCAGGAATTTCCACAATAGGGACGGTATCTCACACAATTTCTATATGGACATACAGTCAGTCTGCTTTTCTTCTGGCCCTTTTGCACGAACAGTAAGTCCCAGTCTGCACACAGCACAACAGTCCTTTGCTACAGTTTCCAACAGTCAGACTGCCCTCCCTTTGGCACTGCTGTATTGGCAGCAAATCACAAGATACAGACGGTACACTTAACAATTTCATTAGTGATCTACAGCCAGTCTGTCATTTTCTCCGGGCATTTTGCACCAACAAAAGGCCATAAAGGGATTGAACACAGCACAATTTCTATAGTAACCAAAAGCCACACTGCCCCACCTGTTGCACTTTTGCAGTAACAGTAGGCCACCAATTACAGACAGTATAACGTACATTTGTTATAAGAAAGAATAGCCAGTCTGCCTTTCCTCTGGCTCTCTTTAACTGATAGTATGCCCAGAATAACAGACAGTAAAACGCACAATTTCTATAGTATCCAGCAATTATTCTGCCTTCCCTCTGGCTCTTTTGCACAAGATATAAGCCTCAAAATACTGATGGTACGCCTCAAAATTTCTCTAGCGGACAACAATAAATCTGATACCCCTCCTAGCAGTTTTGCTTTAACAGTAAGCCACAGAGTACTGATGGTACACCGCAAAATTGCTATAGTAACAAACGGTCAGTCTGCATTCCCTTTGGAACAGTTATAAAAACAGTATATACCATATTACAGACGGTACATCGCACAATATCTATGGTGCTCAACAGTCAGTCTGCCCTAACTCTTCGCCTGTTGCACTTACAGTAAGGCCAACAGTACAGACAGAATTCCGCGCAATTGCTATAGCGACCAACAATCAGTCTGCAATACCTGTTGCTATGTGGCACTGACAGGAAACCCCAGATTAGAGACTGTACAAAGTACAATTGCTATAGTGACCTGCAGTGAGTCTGCGCTCAGTCCGGTCCTGATGCACTAAAACTAATCACAAAATACAGACGGTAAAACGCACAAGTTGTAAAGAGCCCAAAATTCAGTCGGCCCTCTTTCTGGCCCTGTTGCACTAAGAGTAAGGACAAAATTACAGACGGAACCATGCAAATTTACTCTACTGACCAACAGTCAGACTGCACTACCTGTTGCCCATTTGCATGAACAAAATAACCCAGAGTACAGACGGTACACAACACAATTGCTGTAGTGACCAACAGTCAGTCTGCATTACCTGTTGCCCTGTTACACTGACAGTAAACACCACAGTACAGACGGCACACCGCACAATTGCTATAGTGACCAATAGTCAGTTTGCATTACCTGTTGCTCTGTTGCACTAACAGTAAGCCCCACAGTACAGGCGGTACACCGCACAATTGCTATATTCTCCAACAGTCAGTCTGCCTTACCTTTTGCCCTGTTGCACTAACAGTAAGCCCCACAGTACAGATTGTACACCGCACAATTTCTACAGTGACCAAAATTCAGTCTGCCCTATCCAAAGCACATTTGCACTAACAGTAAGCCACAGAGTACAGAAGGTAAAACGCAGAATGATATAATGACCAAGAGTTAGTCTGCTTTCTTCTGGCATTTTGCACAGAGAGTAAGCCCCAAATTACAATAGGTAAACCGCACAATAGCTTTAGTGAACAAAAGGTAGTTTCCTTTCCCACTTGTTCTGTTGAACTAAGAATAAGTACCAAATTACAGAAGGAACACAGCATATTTGTGGTAGTGACAAATACCCAGTCTGCCCTCACTCGGGAACTCTGCAATAACAGTAAGCAACCAAGAACTGATGGAACACCGCAAAATTTCCATAGTGGCAAACTGTCAGTCTGCTTTCCCAATGGCACTGTTGCACTAACAGTAAGCCCCACATTACAGACGGTGCATCGCACAATCGCCATAGTGTCCAACAGTCAGTCTGCTCTACCTGTTACACTGTAGCACTAAGAGTAAGCCCCAAAATACAAAACATACATGGCACAATTTCTATTGTGAACAAGAGTCAATCTGTCCTACCTGATTCCCTGTTGCACTAACAATAAACCCCACAGTAGAGACGGTGCATCGCACAAATTCTATAGTGACCATGTGTCAGTCGGCCTAACCAAATGCTATAATGCACTGACAGTAAACAGCAAATTACAGACGGTACACCGCGCAATTTCTATAGTGACCAAAAGTCAGTCTGCCTAATCTGTTGCCCTGCAACATCGACAGTAAGGTCCACAATGCAGAAGGTACACAGCACAATTGCCATAGTGACCTGCAGTAAGTCTGCGCTCAGTCCTGTCCTGATGCAATAAAATTAAGTCCCAAATTCCAGACGGTAAAACGCACAAATTGTAAAGAGTCCAACATTCAGTCGGCCCTCTTTCTGGCCTTGTTGCACTAAGAGTAAGCAACAAATTACGGACGGAACCCTCCAAAATTTCTCTAGTGACCAAGAGTCAGTCTGCACTACCTGTTGCCCATTTGCACGAACAAAATATCCCACAGTACACACGGTTCCCACACAAATCCTATAGTGACCAATAGTCAGTCTGCAATAACTTTCGCCCTGTTTCACTGAAAGTAAAACTAAAATTACACTCGGTACTTGGCACAATTGCTCCAGTTACCAACAGTCATTCCGCCTTTCTTCTGGTCTTTTGCAGGAAAATTAATTCCCAATATATGAACGGAACACCACACACTAGCAATAGTGACCAAGAGAGAGTCTCATTACCTGTCGCCCTGTTGCTCTAACAGTAAGCCCCACAGTACAGACGGTACACTGCAGAATTGCTGTACTGACCAACAGTCAGTCTGCAGTAACTGTATCGCTGAGCACTAACAGTAAGCCCCACAATACAGACGGTACACCGTAAAATTGCTATAGTGACCAACAGTCAGTCTGCATTACCTGTTGCCCTGTTGCACTAACAGTAAGCCCCACAGTACAGACGGTACACCGTAAAATTGCTATAACGCCCAAAACTCAGTCTGCCCTACCTGTTGCACAGTTGCACTAACAGTAAGCACCACAGTACAGACGGTACACCGCACAATTGCTATAGTGACCAACAGTCAGTCTGCACTACCTGTTGCCCTGTTGCACTAACAGTAAGCCCCAGAGTACAGACGGTACACCGCACAAATGCTATAGTGACCAACAGTCAGTCTGCACTACCTGTTGCCCTGTTGCACTAACAGTAAGCCCCACAATACAGACGGTACACCGTACAATTGCTATAACGCCCAAAACTCAGTCTGCCCTACCTGTTGCACAGTTGCACTAACAGTAAGCCCCATAGTACAGACGGTACACCGTACAATTGCTATAGTGACCAACACTCAGTCTGCCCTACCTGTTGCCCTGAAGCACTAACAGTAAGCCCCACAGTACACACGGTACACCGCACAATTGCTATAGTGACCAACACTCAGTCTGCCTTACCTGTTGCACTGTTGCACTAACAGTAAGCCCCAGAGTACAGACGGTACACCGCACAATTGCTATAACGCCCAAAACTCAGTCTGCCCTACCTGTTGCCCTGTTGCACTAACAGTAAGCCCCACAGTACAGACGGTAGACCGTACAATTGCTATAACGCCCAAAACTCATTCTGCATTACCTGTTGCCCAGTTGCACTAACAGTAAGCCCGAAAGTACAGACGGTACACCGCACAATTGCTATAGTGACCAACAGTCAGTGTGCCCTACCTAATGCAATTTAGCACTAAAAGAAAGCCCCACAGTACAGAAGGTAAAACGCAGAATTATATAAAGTCCAAGTGTTAGGTTGCTTTCTTCCGGCCATTTTGCACAGACAGTAAGCCCCAAAATACAATATGAACACCGCACAATTGCTTTAGTGATCAAAAGGAATTCTGCCTACCCACTGGTTCTTTTGCACTAAGTGTAAGTACCAAACTACAGACGGAACTCAGTATATTTTCTGTAGTAAAAAACAGTCAATCTGCTCACACTCGGGAACTTTGCAATAACAGTAAGCAACAAAGTACTGATGGTACACCGCAAAATTTCTATAGTGGGAAACGTTCAGGATGCTTTCCCCCCTGGCCCAGTTCCACGAACTGTAATCATCACAGTACAGACGAAACATCGCACAATTTGTCTAGTGACCAAAAGTCATTATGCCCTACATGTTCTACTGTTGCAAAAAGTGTAAGCCCCATAATACGGACGGAACACCGCACAATTTTTATAGTAACCAAGAGTAAGTCTGCCATAACTGTTGCCCTGTTGCACTAACAGTAAGCCACACAGTACAGACGGTACACCGCACAATTGATATAGTGACCAACAGTCAGTCATCCCTACCTGTTGCAATAACATTAAGCCCCACAGAACAGACAGTATATCGTACAATCGCTATAGTGTCCAACAGTCAGTCTGCACTACCTGCTGCCCTGTTGCACTAACAGTAACCCTCCAAAATACAAACGACAAACGGCACAATTGCTATAGTGACCAAGGGTCAGTCTGTCCTAACTGTTGCCCTCATGAACTAACAATAATTCCCAAAATACAGACGGTAAACCGCACAATTGCTGTAGTGACCAACAGTCAGTATGCCTTACATATTGCCCTCTTGCACTAACAATAATCCCCACAGTACAGACGGTAAAACACAATTGATATAGCGAGCAAAAAAGGTCTGCTAAACCTGTGGCCATTTTAAACTTTCAGTAATCCGCAAAGTAAACTCTGATCATCCCAGTAATGCTATAGTGAACAACAGTCACTCTGATCTTCTCTTGCCCGTTTGCACGAATTTTAAGGCTAAAAAAACAGATGGCACACCGCACAAATGCTATAGTGACCAACAGTCAGTCGGCTCTGCCTCTTTCCTTGTTGAAGGCACATTAAGCCCCAAGGTACAGACGGTCCACAACACAATTGCTATAGTGACCAACAGTCAATCTGCCCTACCTGTTGCCCTGTTGCACTAACAGTAAGCCTCACAGTACAGACGGTACACCACACAATTTCTATAGTGACCAACAGTCAGTCTGCCTTACCTATTGCCCTGTTGCACTAACAGTAAGCCACACAGTACAGACGGTACACCACACAATTGCTATAATGACCAACAGTCAATCTGCACTACCTGTTGCCCTGTTGCACTAAGTGTAAGCCCCAGAGTACAGACGGTACACCGCACTATTGCTATAGTGACCAACAGTCAGTCTGCCTTACCTGTTGCCCTGTTGCACTAACAGTAAGCCCCACAATACAGACGGTACACCGCACAATTGCTATAGTGACCAACAGACAGGCTTCCGTAACTGTTGCACTGTTGCACTAACAGTAAGCCCCACAGTACAGACTGAACACCGCAAAATTACTATAGTAATAAACAGTCAGTCTGCCCTACATGTTGCACTGTTGCACTAACAGAAAGCCCCACAGTACAGACGGTACACCACACAAATGCTATAGTGACCAACAGTCAATCTGCCCTACCTGTTGCCCTGTTGTACGAACAGTAACCCCCACAATACAGACGGTACACCACACCTTTACTATAGTGACCCACAATCAGTCTTCCCTACTTGTTGCCCTGTTGTACGAACAGTAAGCCCCAGATTACAGAGGGTATACCGCACAATTAACATACTGACGAAAAGTAAATCTGCCCTATCTGTCGCCCTTTTCCACAAAGAGTAAGCCTCAGAGTGCCGGCTGTACAACGCACAATTGATATAGTTACCAACTGTCATTTTTCTCTCCCTCTGGCCTTTTTGCTTTGACATTAAGACTCAAATTACACTCGGTACACGGCGCAATTGTTTAGTGCCCACCAGTCAGTCTGCTTTTCTTCTGGACTTTGCAGGAACAGTAAATCACAAAATATGAACGGTACACCGCACAATTGCTATAGTGACCAAGAATCAGTCTGCGCTACATGTTCCATTGTTGCAATAACAGGAATCCACACAGTACACACGGCACACCGCACAATTGCTATTGTGTTCAACAGTCAGTCTGCACTACCTGTTGCACTGTTGCACTAACAGTAAGGCTCACAGTACAAACGGTACACAACACAATTTTTATAGTGTCGAACAGTCAGTCTGCCCTACTTGTTTACCTGTTGCACTAACAGTAAGGCTGACAGTACAAACGGTACACAACCAAATTATTATAGTGTCCGACAGTCAGTCTGCCCTACCTGTTGCCCTGTTGCACTAACATTAATCACCTCAGTACACACGGTCACCGCACAATTGCTAGAGGCAGCAACATTCAGTCTGCACTCAATCTTACACTGCTGCACTTACAGTATATCCCACAATACAGACGGTATACCACGCAATTTCTATAGTGACCAACAGTCAGTCTTTTATGCCTTTTGCACTGTTGCACTGTCTGTAAGCCCAGTGTAAAGACTTTACACCGCACACAAAAGTTCCAAAAGGCAGTCTGCAATACCTGTTGATTTGTTACACTAACAATTATCCCCTAAATACAGACGGTACACCTCACAATTGCTATAATGGTCAACAGTCATTCTGCTATATCTGCTACACTCTTGCACTTTGAGTAAGCTCCGCAATTCTAACTGTACGCTTCTCAGTTTCTATTGTGACCAACAATAAGTCTGCATTTACTCTTGCACTGTTACATTAAGAATAATGCTCAAAATAGAGAAGGTAATACACACAAATTTTATAGTTTCCAAAAATTAGTGCGCTGTTCCTGTTAAACTGTTGCTGTGAAATTCAGCCCAATTTTCACAATTGCTAGAGGGACCAAGAACCAGAATGCCCTACCTGTTAATCTGTTGCACTGACAGTAAGCCCCACAGTACGGACGGTACACCGCAAAATCGCTTTAGTATCCAACAAACAGACCTCAAACCCTGTTGACTTGTTTCACTAAGATTAAGCGCCAAATTACGGGTGGTAGAGCGCAAAATTGCTATGGAGAATAACAGTCAGTCTGCACTACCTGTTGCTCTCTTGCAGTAACAGTAAGCCCCACAGTACAGACGGTACGCCGCACAATTGCTATAGTGACCAACAGTCAGTCTGCACTACCTGTTGCACTAACAGTAAGCCCCACAATAAAGACGGTCGAC
>Ga0136643_10011757_pt1 | contig 13002 bp, 7 predicted proteins | sample TergutLab28metaG_FD_96883 | JGI IMG/M metagenome (GOLD analysis project Ga0136643, IMG submission 96883) | Labiotermes labralis P1 segment gut microbial communities from Petit-Saut dam, French Guiana - Lab288 P1 (version 3) (version 3) | ecosystem: Host-associated > Arthropoda: Insects >...
ACATGTAGGAGATTTAAGATAATAACAATTTTAATGTTTTAATTATTGGATTTTAACATTAATTGATATATGTGCATTAAGTTGGAATAAAAATACTTGAATTCAAGAAAAATGCACGGTGAAAACATCAAAATACGCTGACTAAAATTCTCTTGATTCCCTTTTCTGTCAGGCGAAAGCGATAACATAGTTCTGAATGCTGCCACGCCCATCTACTAAAAGTCCTTATATTGTCGGCATTCGCATTGGTCTTCCTACCTACAGGGGTGCTGATAAGTCCTTAGCCCGACCAGGAAGGAAACAAGCTAATGTTTCTGTCAGAATGGCGTGAATTTCCTTCCGTGCCTTGCCTTGCAGGAAAAAGAAAACTCGATGACAGCTCGCTTTTCGGTGTTGTTGAAATAGCGCGCGTCCCTGACATGTTTCCGAGCTTATTTCCTTCCTGATCGGGCTAAGGAATTATCAGCAACCCGGTAATTCGACGTCACATAACTCGACCTATTCGTTCAGTGTCTTTAAATAACGCAGGGATAAATAAAAAAATTCAAACGTAAGTGGCGACTTTTAAAGGAAAATATCCTATTTGTTACAAAATAAATAGTTTAGAACCAAACGTGAGTACAAAATCGTCGCAATTTAATTTCCATTTCTTGGAATGTGGCATCTGTGATGATAATGAGTTTGTTGACAACGACAACCGTTCAGGTTGACACGGCGTATCGTTGTTTATGATTAAAAACTCTTCGAATGAACCTACTTCCTTCAACTTTAGTGTTGATATGCAAGAAGGAGGCAACATGCTTCTTTTGCAACATGACTACCTACTTATAAGACAGCACGTTATCACATTTCGTAAGATCTCAATATTAACCCTTTAATCGCCCAAGTTAAATCCTATCTGCCATTTACTGGCATTATTAGGAGCTCACCATATTCTCCACGTTAGTAGGATAAGGGATAAAATACGGTAGGCCGATATCAGTGACAGGCAAAACCTACTTACAAGATTGCACGGTATCACATTTCGTAAGATCTCAATATTAAAATACGGTAGGCCGATATCAGCGACAGGCAAAACCTACTTACAAGATTGCACGGTATCACATTTCGTAAGATCTCAATATTAAAATACGGTAGGCCGATATCAGCGACAGGCAAATAAGGAACGACCAAAAGTTCTAACTTCAAAATTAACAGAAATTCGTAAATTACTACTTGCAAATAAAGTGTACTTTTAGGACATGGAATTGGTACAGTACAGTACAGTACAGTACAGTACAGTACAGTACAGTACAGTACAGTACAGCTGTTGGTATGCGGTCGCTGCTGCAAAAATGCTTGATGCAATATATGACAGAAGTACACATAACCTCGCACTTAAAGATATTTAGAACGTAATTCATACATTATACACAGAGCATTCTCCAGATGTAAATCAGCCGAAGCGTGAAGCTGAGCACTCACCGGTATGTAACGTCACGGTTAAAAATGAATGAAACTGTAACTCCACCCTCTGTCATAAGCCAATGTGCCCTGAGCAGAGACAAAACTGTCTCCAATTTCTTTTATACACACGCACAGATAAGGTGAAGAAACACAGCAAAATTACTTATACATAAAGCAAATAAAAGAACGGCTGTTGTCAGTTCGACTACAATTGTTCCTCTTAGATAGCTGCAGTTAAGCAACCTTGGGCGTGGTTAGTATTTGGACAGTGACCCCTTGGGAACACCGCGTGCTTTTGGCATACAAAACAAAGGGTTGCAAAAAAGATCGCAAAAGGTCGAGGTGAAAAGTTCGCAGTGGTGGCCACCCAACGTAATGTTATTACAAAACAGTAAAAAATGGTAATATGAAACTTATATAATTACCCACATAAAATGCATACAAATATTACAAAATAACCTATATTAAACCAAAAATATCGAATGCTACATATAACTTTGTGGGCCGGGTAGCGTAGTCGGTATAGCGACTGGCTACGCGCTGGACGGTCCGTGGGTCGAATCCCAATGTGGGCGAGATTTTCCGCACCTGTCCAGACCGGGCCTGGGGCCCACCCATCCTCCTGTACAATGGGTACCGGGTCTTTCCCGGGAGTAAAGACCGGCCGGGGCGTGACGCTGACCCCTCGCCCCTTTCTAATGCCGTAGTCAAGAAAGAGTAGAGTTATACCTCTATTCCCCGTATGGGCCGTACGGCCTGTACAGATCGTCATTGCCCGTACAATTGTGCACGTTACCTTACCTTACCTTTGACATATAAATTATGTGATTTGCACAATTGGTGAGTTCCCACATATTCTCCAAACACGCATTTTATTTTAAGTTCTAAATATCAGGTATTAAATGCCTGAGGATTGCCCGCGATGACCGCAGCATGTAGCATGTGGAGCATGTGGTGACGGTACTAAAAAAATTTGTTGTGTTTGAAGGTAGACTTGTATCAGTTCTTAACAAGCTATTTATACGTTATGCAACTAAGTATTACAAAAAGACAGAGAGCATGTTTTATGGCCGCACTACTCGCCGTAGAGCGGACGACATCATTGCTGCATAAAGAATAATGTTTCCCGCTCTGCAGTGTTGAATCCGGCAATAAAAATTAGTCTCTGTACTTACATGTAAAGTGAATTCATACCGAACTGGTCTGTCTAGGCCACGCCCTCTACAGAAATACGTGAAGAAACATGTGACAATTACACTTCCCGACAGCAAGACACTGCACAACATCAAGTGGTTCTCAGTCTGGTGCGACGAGTTTTCGGTGAGTAGGAGAATTGTTCTTATACCTGAAAGCCACACGTAGTTTACAGACCAGATCCTCAGGAAATGTCAAGAATATGACCTTCTGGGGTACATGAAGCAGCCTGATTCGTTATTCTGTCACCAAGGTCTCGGATACACATTTATGGAATTACAATAACGCAGCATTGTGTTCATGATGACTATAAAATGAACCGAAACGTGGAAAAATGTTATCCATGAACGTGAGGACGCTCCATTTATTAGTCCCAGCGTCACATTTCTTTATTTTCTTTCAGGAGAAAAATAGATTAGCAGAAAATCTGACGCATTAAACCACTCATGAAATGTTTCAAACCAGTATGACGATGACAGGTGGTCTTTACTAACAAGTTTCATGTCTTAAAATGGATGGTAAAAAAACTTAAAAAGTCATGTGGTCCATCATGTCGTACACGAAATTTTAACTGTGTTCTTGCAGGTTTTTTAGTTTATTTTCAGCCAGATTTTTCACCCATAGCTTTAAGAAAAAGTTACCTTTATTGGTAAATATCACTGATGATCACAAATGCCTGACAGGTGTTACTGGTCTCCCACAGAGAATTACAGAAAATATATATCCGAGGGTGGGCCGGACTACGGGCTGGACGGTCCGGGATCGAATCCCGGTGGGGACGAGATTTTCCGCCCGTCCAGACCGACCTTGGGGCACACCCAACCTCCTGTAAAATGGGTACCGGGTCTTTCCCGGAGGTAAAGTGCGGCCGGGGCGTGCTGCTGACCACTCACCCCCTTCTAGTGCCGCGGTTATGGAAGAGTAGAGCTATACCTCTACCCATCCTCTGGGCCACACCGGGCCTGTAACGGGAAAACGTTACCTTTATATATCCGAGAACTTAGGCGCCGATATAATTGATATACAGAGAGGAAAGTGGACGGACGGAGAGATATTACTTGTACTACACTGAAATAGACTTTGTAATACGTTACAGGGTGTCAGACTGACGCTCAAACTACAAGCTGATGCACCAGGAAGCGTGTGACGAATAGGTTTATTTTGGTATAGCATTCAAAATTGCTGTGTTACTCGCATTGTTTTAAACTTCTTTTAAAGGTCAATTTCGGAGATATTAAGATTCCTAAGAACCTTGACTACCCCAGGCCCCAGAAGATCGACGCTCTCAACGGAGTCCATCTCGTTTCTTCTGACCCCGTCGTTGTAGTGGACGCACAAACTCTGCTCATACCTAATTTCTCTTACGACGGAGAAGCCCCTGGTAAGTTCCATAAAATTCAGTGAAGACTTCTTCTCCAGTCTATGCTTAAGCGTATCAGTTCTAAATTTTTTTCTTTTCGCCTAATACGTGGACGCCATGTTGCTCTCTTTGTAACAACTGTCGAATTACCGTTTATGGCACCACCATCCGAACCACGAACAACGTTACTGGCAGAAAATAAATGCCTAGGGCAAATACTTTAATGTAAATGAAGACAGTCGTCTCTCACATGCCTCAAGGCGTCATCGGAGACAGTCTCTGTACAGTGGGTCATTGACGACCCTTTCTGCTGAACTATGAAGTTTCCCGACGCCCAATGTGGTGGACTCTGGGTGACTTACATACGAATCTACTGAACATTGAATGGTTTAAGTCTGATAAGTTATTTGTGGTCCGAAAGGCGGTATCAACAGTACGTTCTTCTGGGATGTGACACTGTGTAGCTGTATATACGTGTACGAGCCAACGATACAGAGGAAAATCTTCGACCATAAAGGCAGAAGTTTCCTGTGAAAATACTGGTTCTATATACTAAAAATACAGCGGCCCAACCCACCAAGAAATAACCTTCATTTCAAAAAAATTTTAAGTTCTCATATTTCAACATGTTTTTAGAAAGGATGTACACTGAAATATAAAAGAAATACTTGCCACTGTGCAATGTGAGTGGAAATGCAGTAATACGTTTGCATGTGTAACGAATTATCATAGCGTATGTGCGAAATAAACACACAAAAAATTGATTTCTCTTCATTTATATATATATATATATATATATATATATATATATAATTATTGAACAGCGAACTGGAGCCAAATATTGGGGGAGCGGTTACTGCGTCATTTTTAGATCGTGCCACATGATAACCCTGGAGAGACCAAGGGAAAGCCATGAGATCCCCGTCAATTCAGCCGATCTCGAAGCCGAGATGTGACTTCCAGACTGTCGGTGAAAAGTATCGAAGAAAGCATTTCGTAAATTCATATGATTAAATGAAGGGAATATTTACACACATGGCTTCGGATACAGAGGCCATAGGAGATGACATAAAGTTTGAAACTAGAAAGTGTAAACTTCGTCATTCCTTACAGATGCGAAATTCTGGGTGGGGCGAGGAAACAGACCCAGTCCGCAAGGTATCAGAGTCCCTGACGAGAATGGAAAGGAAGTACCACTACGCCGGTACGACCGTAAGACCATTGTCCTCACACTGCCCGGAGACCTTACTGTGTTTGACATCGGCCATTTTGGAGTCTGGTGCGAGGCATTTACTGTAGACTTCGGTCACATTCGTATTCCGCCTGGATTGAACGTGCCGCCATCTCTGAAGATGCTCGGTGTCGCACCACAGGTAAGATGTGAAATTCACTGACACAGATTTTGCGTTGCTTCTGCAATCTAATTCTAAACTCTTATGTCACAATAAACAAAGCCATTATTATTATTATTATTATCACTATTGTTATTTTGGACATTGCAGTCATTGTTTCGCGTCTATTCAAACGCACCGCTTCGGAAACTGAAATTGTTTCCATTACAATGTAGAAACGGCTTCGTTCAGTTTGGCCCGTCAGCAAGAGGTAGTCTCAGTCACTGGAAACCGAAAGTAAAGTCTGCCAGATTACATAAAGTTCGGATACCATCAACAGCGAACGTTATGTAGAAATTCTTGTCCGCCGCTGAAGATTCACTCATGTGACTGGCAATGTTCAAATTAATAATCATGTATTACTTAAGAGATCGGGATCTTCAAGAATAATACAAAAAAAGACGCCACTGTTTTACATTGCAATCAGTAGCGACTATATGCAGGTCACATATCTTGATAAGTGGGCTGTTAAACGACGATATACGTGAAACAGAAGTGCGATTTGCTTATTCACTTTATACGCTCCGGAGCAAAATCCTCTTGGAGAGGGACAATTACGAAGACAAGTTCCAAGTTGACAGACCAACAATGCTTCATCCTCAGGTTTTTTAGCGACGCAGCTATAGGTGCTACCTTCCAAAGCGCCCAAATAAGACGAAACAAAAGTGCGTAATTATTTTTTAATTATGCACTTTCATTCACAGTTAATTAAGGAGGTTATAACCTCAACTAAGAGCGGAAAATTTCTCAAGGATTTTTCACGACATTTCCAGTGAATCACAACGTAATGCAGACCCCCAAGTTCTGAGGACTACAGGGATTGGTAGCACTGACAGTACTGAAGGACATTCATTCTCTAGTAATATTTCTAACTGTACACATTTGAGAAAGGGTTTCAAAAGACATTTGAATATGATTCCTAATTCCCATCTTTACACAAGAGAAAGCCTCGAATTAACATCCGGAATTTTACTAAAACAAACTAGTTATTCATTATTAAACTTGTGATTACATAAAGTTATCTTTCACCCCACAATATTTTTACGCATACTTAACAGGGTCGATGTTCTGCAGACTTACGGTGCTGGACTTAACGTTGCTTAATTAGCATCAAAACCGTTCACAACGACATAGCAAGAAGACTAGAGGTTAAAAAGAAAATGAAATTTCAATACCTCTTAAAAGTATCAGATCACATAACTTCTAAGAATATACACTGTAATTTAGACCGGAAAATATTGATTCAAAAACTATACAAACATAAACGAGTAGGCCAATATAACGGACTGGTTCAGTGCTGCTTAATAACGCTGTTTCAACTGAATACGTTATAAGGTTTTAGGGTCGTGTGGTAATCCAAGGCTGTCATGAATTGTGATTATGCCAGAATTCGAAAGGATGTTCCTGGCCTATTTTACAATGCAATCGAACATTCTCATATATCAGCGGTTCTTAAACGTTGGAACTCAAAACACAATTCAGATATTATTGTTTTTTCGCGGCACTCTAGAATCAGAATAGTTAAATAAGACTTATAATAGGCGTATTGTATGTTATTTATGTCATTTACTTCATAAGTACATAAAAATATAGTAACGCAGAAAGACTTTCGTCCGATAAATATATCATTTTAAAAGTTTAATTTAATACGTCAGTCTCCAAACTTGAACACTGGCGCCACCTATCACGTTACTCCCAACACCTTTACAACTTGTGTGTGCGTCCATGAGAGGAAAGTTTATTAGTTCTATATTTTTTAATTTTGGAAATTCATATTTCCTTTTCTACAACTGTGGCGAACACAAGCTTATGTTGGGGGGAACAAATTCCCCCCTCCCCAATATCTTTTCTTCCTAACAAAAGTGTTTTTTGACTACAGAGTTAAAAAGGGGCAAATAAATAAATTGGGGTGATAGGAAGTAAAGGGGGTGTATGTATATTTAGGACTGTTTCAAACCAATCTTCCCCTTCTTTCTTACTTGACTAGTTGACTTGACTCCTAATAAACATGGTTAATTTTATCGCTTCCTCCGCATCATAACTAGCCAAGTTACGCCTAAGGTGGCGAAGGCCGCTGCTCTGCACACTCATGACTTGTGTCCGACCGATGTCGTTCGGCAGGTTGCATTCCTCCGGTCGCGTGAAAGAAGGCCCTGTTCTCCCCTCGATCAGGAGAATTCGTGTAGTCAGCAAGCTTCCGGAGCTGATTTACAGCAAACACAATGAAACACGGTAAAATGTGTGTGTTACCTTAGTTCTGCCTCAATCAAGGACATGCAACTCTGATACATGCACAGCAGAAGGAAAGCCTAGACCATCAGCCACAACTTAATTTTTATCAGTCATTTGAAAACTTACTTCTGCGGGTTGTATTTAAATTCTTTTCTTTAGGTACTTTTGTTTTAACTGTCTAATGATGGTTTTCCCAAAAACCGAAACATGCAGCAAACAATAAACACTAATAAGAATTAAGTTGTGACTGATGATCTGTGCTTTCTTTCTACCTTTACGTTATCCAGTGTCTCACTGTAGACATGGTCGACTGGTTTAGTTACCGTGAGCTTTTTCTTTAATTCGCGACTCGCCGTGTGCCGCGATTTTCAGACTTTAAAAAACAGCAGTTACAACCACCCGATTCCGCTTCCATTATCCATTGCGTCGGTTTCCGCTTGGCGCCATTTCGACAAGAAAGTCAGCCACGCAATTTGCGCAGCAAAAGGTCTCGTTCGCCTTGTCGAACATAACGCGGGTTGCGACTAAATTGTATTACATAATTTACCAGCTGGAAAACAAATAAGCGGCACAGGTGGAAGACGGCACAACCAACTTCCCACCCAAGTGACGTTAACGACAGCCTTCAGTCAGAGTGAATTAAGTATCTCAGGCTCTATGAGGAACCGAACTTTCGCCATCTTCTCATGTCTTAGGCTGTATGAGGAACAGAGCACCCGCCATCTTCTCATGTCTTAGGCTGTATGAGGAACAGAGCATCCGCCATCTTCTCATGTCTCAGGCTGTATGAGGAACAGAGCATTCGCCGTATTCTCATGTCTAGGCTGCATGTGGAACAGAGCATTCGCCATCTTCTCAAGTCTCTGGCTGTATGAGGAACAGCGCATTCGTCGTCTTCGCATACTCGAAAACCTGGACGACCGCATGCCGAAACATTTCGTCGATCACTTCTGCACCCTTGCAGATGCATCAGTATTCCTCAATTTTGGGCGTACGCTGTGAACTACTTGGCTGCCAACCCAGGTTCAACCCATCAACGCTACACAAGCAAACATTCCAGTTGGCAGATAATGTGGCGGAAGTAAGGGGCCCCATTCTGCTGCGAGTTTCACTCAACGTAGTGACAGAGGCAGTGAGCCGCCATCTCCACGTTCAACGTAGCAGGCACATCCGTAGACCCGGAGGTCTTTGTGCTGGGCTGGATCAACGCGCATTGACCTCCGTTGGTACCATAGCAGGAACACCTGGACAGCTACCCAAGACGCCGCCTAGCAACGGCACCACCTCGACCAGACGACTCTGTATTACCTACCAACACACTAAGCTACTTATCCTGACCGTCACCGACGCCGACCTGTACGTCTAAACCCGTTCTCACTTTCGAAGACACCGGAGGAAAACTGAACAAGAACTGTCCACGACAATGCAACAATTAAATAGACCAACGGCTGTATTGACCTTCGTTTGGATCTGGACCTACAGGTTGAATTTCTTAGCGTCCCTTCGTCGACCGCCGTGACAGGACCCATCATCAAGCTGCACTTTTTTCTTTGCGCAAGTTTCTTGTAATGTACGAAACCGCCCCATCACCATCATAAATGAGCCTTACGATGAAAGGCATCTCGGCCGAAAAACAAAAAGTAAACATCATATCCTTTTAGACAGCTGTCGAAGAGCGTCATGCCGCTGGACGCCCTAGGTATCTACCTGGCAGGTACCTGAGAGAAATCCGGCAATCTACAGCCATATACGATCCACGACCTCGTCTTCTCTTACTTGTCGCCCGCTGAATTTGACACAAGATCTTCACCAAATCGACAAAGTCAAGTTTGAGGGAAAGCTTCCCCACGGCACTACATCAAATTGTGACAGGAACTACGTGTCTCCCCTAAAATCCTTCTCCAAGAAGAAAGACTCCTGGAGACCCTGTACAGGCTACCGAGCCCACGGATTTCGCACCCTACCGTACCTGTATCCATTCCGCGATATCTGGAAATTTATAGACATCCAACATGCAAAACTCCCTTCCCACTTCTCTGACATGCCTACTGCATGTCACGTGTTTTGGCGCCAAGGTGCACAACGCGACGCCCTTCAATCACCGTACAGAGATCCTCAGGAGCGACAAAACTTTCACCATTAAAGTGTGTGGAGCGGCAGTAAAGGTAGCCGGCGACCACTTAAACCTGGCATATACACTCCAACACGTATCGCCACCAGCTAGCCCTGGAGGAGCCACGACCCGTCGCTGATGGCTACTAGGCTTTCCAGATTTTCTAGGGCTTGCATTGGTCTCTGCCGGTTGTTGTACCAAGGCGAATTCCATTGACGGGAGCTCTCGGCACTGATAGCTGACGGAATGCCTGTCGATCAATCGCAACCTTCCCGTCGGATGAAGAAGGGTGGATTTCTCCCCTCGGCCATATGGAAAGTTCTAATACACCAGTTGATATCGTAGAAACGCAACCTTCTATAACCAATGTATAATAAAAAGTAATATAATAGTAATATTTTATGTGTCGTGCGTTGGCTTCCTTTTACATAAGACATCCACATCTTTGGAAGTTCAAAGCTTCGCGGCTCACCGGTTGAGAAGGCTAGAGGAAGTAACTTTCGATATTGTCAGAGGCAAATTGGCAGACAATATAACCAGATGTCTATTTATAACATACGTGGAATTCAATCATATAATCAACAAATTAATTTCATAATAAACAATTAAATTTAATAAAACAGGATTTTTCAGACCAAAGTGTCATCATCAGCAGCGCCATATCACAATTACAACAACATTCCATTAATTTGCGGTGAATTAACGTTTTGGGAAATTGAAATACGTTACTCAATTGATGATCAAGGCGTTATAAGTGTACTTACTGATTGCTGATCGTTGACCGTTATCCCAGGCTAATGGGTAAAGTACGTATAAAGTGGAGCATAAAATGAATTGTGGGGAGTAAATCAATGTCTTACCAACATATGACATCCTGTATGTGTTAAAACTGCACTCTTCTGGATTATTACGCAGCGAGTAGTGGTATATTCTTACAGACGTTTCGGGCCCGATGGTTTGTACCGAAACGTCTGTAAGAAAATACCGCTATACACTGCGTAATGGCCCAGAAGAGCGCAGTTCTCATCTACTTCGCGGCGGAAGTCTGATCCTGTACATGTTGATTTCATGAAGAGCATAATTATCTGTAGTCTTCACCAAATATTATTCGGGTGAGCGAATCAAAAATAGTGGGATGGGATGGTCATGTAGCACGTATTGGTGAGAGGAGAAGTGCATACATGTTTTTGGTAGAAAAACTGAGGGAAAGGGACCACTTGGAAGACCCAGACGTAGATGGAACAATAATATTAAAATCTATCATCAAGAAGTGGAATGGGAGGCCAAGAAGTGGAATGGGAGGCCTTGAACTGGATTGATCTGGCTCATAGTAGGAACACGTAGCGGGCTCTTTTGGGTGCTATAATGAACCTTCTGGTTCCACATAACGCGGGGAATATCTTGACTAGCTAAGAACCTGTTAGCTTCTCAAGAAGGACTCTACTCAATGGAGTCAGTCAGTTAGTTGTTATCTGTGATTATGTGTAGGACTACGCATAGACGCAATAGGAAGTGGAATAAATTTTGTAAATAATGTATTATTATTGAATGTGAATCACCCTTGTGCTGTAACACCACCGATTTGAAAGTTACCTTCGAAACCAAACAAAACGCCCCTCTATTACAGTAGTGTCATACTTTCTAACAGGGAGAATTGCAATATGTGGGCTGATCTAGGAAGAGAAATAGTATTAACCTTAATATGAAAAGCTCGTTGACACCCTCAGCCTCTTATTGAGTAGGCGGGGTTTTCTGTCAGCTGACGTAAGCCTATTGTTCATCAAAAAAGAATGTTGCTTACTCCGAACAGGCTGTGGTAAAGTACACAGCCATAATAACTGCGAACACACCTCAGACAAAGGTACTGAAATTTCATTGTGATGCGCCACGTAGGTGGACTTCATGATTAAAGTTCAAGTATTAAACAAGCGTCATTTTATTTATGTGCTAAAAGAGTCTGACGAAACTTAATCTAATAAACAACACGATTAGAGAGGACAAAAGAACAGATTACGAAACTATGATTACTTTTAATAATAAGGCAGGCAATGTACGTATAAAGTAACATTTAGGCGCGTTCACGTGACCATTGTTGCCTTTCAAAGGCAATAAATATTACACATTATGAGTGTGTGTGTCTGTAGCCTTGCCTTACATATCCGGCATGCAAACTGCACCTCTTCTGCTTCGTATTATGATATTATCAATTACTTTCGTTCAACATAAAATGTGTGTTTTGATTTCCTCTACTACTTTCGTCTGCAACATTTCTCATTCTAAGATGAATTCCGCGACATATTATCGTAAATGCACGTATGTCTGTATGTACAGTGCCCGTTAAGCTTGTCAGATTTTAAAAAAAAAAATTAATTTTTCCGAAAGATTTTCGAAAAATCCTCAAATATTAAATTTTATGACAAGATGTCCAGCGACAACTGAGTTATTCTATGCAGCCGGACAAACAGAATGACAAATCTGAATCACTTTTCGCGATTAGAGAACGCGCTTAAAAAACAACAGTTTGCAACCGTAACACAGATTTTCAACTTTATACCATTATTTATTTGAATTTCCATAATCCGTAATTGTTAAAAAAAATATGGTGAAAATCATTTGAAAACGCCCGAATGCACGATCAAAATTTTACGATGGGCAAAATGGCCTTACAGCGACATAGCCTGTTCTTAACAAGGTTTTGACGTTAGTTAGAAATTAATCTGTATCGTAACCTTAGAAACCATAGTCTGTGACGTTGCCTGTTTTTTACTTTCACTCAAGCGAGGGTTTTACATATGGTGGACACCCTCAGTATCTCAGTACGTGCGACACGGAAACAGTAAGTGATTAGTCCGTAATAAATTGGACAGTGTGTAAAAGTATGCGATCACATTGTCTTTGGACGATGTGATTTTGATCTTGACAAGCACATAGTTCAGGAAATAATGACACTCAGCTAGCTAAAATCCCCAACCGTCTTTTTTGGAAACCATATCGTATTGAAATTAAAAGTTTATTTTAAAAGTGTGCCGTGTGCCGTAGAAGAAAAGGTCCGTATTACATACGGGAAAAAAGTACAGTATTAAAGATAAATTTTCATTGTTTTAGGTTCCTGTGGCCGTGCATCGTGAGCAAAGTGTGAAGACAGAGAAAACCAACAAGATGCAACAATCAGATGTTTATTATCAACTTCTGTCTCAACATGTTTCGGGCATCATTATGCCCATCTTCAGGAGAACAAAGACCGTGTGTTACTGCATGTGGTGTAC
>Ga0136643_10011759_pt1 | contig 13002 bp, 11 predicted proteins | sample TergutLab28metaG_FD_96883 | JGI IMG/M metagenome (GOLD analysis project Ga0136643, IMG submission 96883) | Labiotermes labralis P1 segment gut microbial communities from Petit-Saut dam, French Guiana - Lab288 P1 (version 3) (version 3) | ecosystem: Host-associated > Arthropoda: Insects >...
AAAAAATTTACAACTGTAATTGTCCCAACATGACAAAAAACATGCCACGTCAAATTTTACTGACAATTTAAAGAATTAATTAAACAGCTGTATCAATTATTTAGTTATCATAGCACTAGTATTGCACTTACAATAGGTCTCCTTGTTGACAGTTTAGAGTGACATCATATTAATATGTAACTTTTCATCTAGGCTACATGAACGGCCAACAAACGTATTTAGAAATGTGCAAACCATCTTGGCCACAACCACTCAAACTGTACTACGTATGGCTGCGTGATCACTGCCGGTAGGTTTAACTACAGTGTAACCAAAGATGATTCCATTACCTGGGTTTGGAAAAATATTTCTACTGAAAGCAGTGATGGGAACATTATGCACAAGGTGAAACCATAAAAAGGTTCCTGAACAGGTCAGAGTAATAGCAATACCATTTACTCTATAGCACAAGTATGACACAGATACATCTAGCAATTAGCACCAAGTTTCCTGATATAGCGTCAAAATTCTCAGAAGCCTATATAGAGTAGTGCTCATATTGTACTAATAAATGAAGAAAACGTACCAACAATTTCAGGCATAAAGAAGACATTTGCATTCAACATTAACCATAGCTTACTTTGATGCTGAGCCTGTTCAGGTGTTTTACACTGTGTGAGTAGGTTAGGATGCTGACATTCAGAGCAAATTACTGTCTCCATCTCCAGGATTTAATCACAATGAAAGCTTGAAATCATTTAAACTACTTTGTCTCAATACACATGCATTAACCATAATTCCATAGGACACAGTTATTACAGAGATACTGACAGATATGTGGTTAGTTGGTAAATTCCATGCCTTTTGCAGAACCTAGAGATTCTGTACCATGTTCACAACAATTTGTCACTAGGGCTGATACCCTCAAATCCTATTATTTCTTGAACATCTATTTTATCTCTCCTTTCTACACTCAGGTCTTTGATATAGTCTTTTCCCTTCATATTTTCATAGTAAAATTTCACATGCATTCATCATCTCCCCCATGCATGCTACACATGTCCACCTCACTCATCTCATCTTTAGTATAATCACCGCAATAAAATTTGGTGAACAATACCACACAAATTATGAAGCTCCTCTCTATGTTTGTATTATTCCTTACAAATTTCTGTCTCTCTTAGGTGCAACAGCTGCTACAACCACACCACAAATCAAAGGAATTATGACCTACTGGACATCCCATTAAACATTCAACCTCAAAGAAGTACAGTGGAAGGAGACAAACTCACCATAGCATGTAAGTAATGGATGAAATATTAAAGGGTTTTCCCAGTGGTGTCCTTGTGCATGTTACTAAGGCATATGTGGGAAGCTGAAGTACAGCTTCGCTCATTTTTAACCTCAGAACCAGATGGAAGTAAATGGTCATCATGCTTTGGCTGCTTTAACCCCAGAAAATAAGCCAAATATGCATTGAATGAGATGCTAGGTGGTCCCCAGAGCCAGAGTGGATAGTTCTGGAGGTCAGAAACTCGTCCCTTTTTGAATTTGAACCCTGAACAGCCCGTCCCATAGCTGATCGTTATATCGATTATACTATCCCTGTTCCGAGCTAATAATTTTGTGAAAGGAAAAGGCCCTAGTTTAATATGAGTTACTATCTTGACATATACCTTGAGGTACTCAGTGAACCACAAAAAAACTTCCTTCAGTATAGCCAGTATACCAAATTCTTCAGTAGAAACTGGTAAACTGAGATCACATAACAGCAATGTTTTTAGGGCCAGATGGACACAGCTCTGAGTACCTACTTGACTGGCTGTGGAAGAACAGTTACAGTGGATTCCAAAATTCTGACACACATGACCCTAAAGTGTGGGACAAGAAGAGTGTGGAATCACAAAATATCGCAGTAGTGGACATGTGTCAGTATATGAACACACACAGAAGTGTTTATGATGTTGTCAAGTCTATTGCGGATTTTGGTGTTGGAATTGTAAAAAATGTGAGTCTCAGGAGGTGGGTTTTATGAACGATGTCAAAAATGTGATAAACGTGTGACATGGCTGTAGTGGCCTGATTCTGACTGCTGTCAAAAGTTATTCCTTGTTACCCCTCTAGTCATAAAAAAAATACATCTTATTTAGAGGCCCTTTTTACTGGCTTCAAATGTGTTTGTTACTCAACAGGACAGAAATGTCACTGCTGTCATCATCTTGAGAAATTAATAAAATTACTCCAAACTGTGACTTTTCACCAAGGCAATAATCAGTCACTATGACATACATAATTGTATTAATGGACTCTGTCAAACTCCACCCAAGAGTGAATAATATAAAATAACACCATGCAAACCAGAGTTCCTCTTGAGGAAATTATATTTCCCCACCTTTTATAGAATCTGACGGTTCCCTCACTGCTGTACTCACACAATATTACCACTTCTCTTATTTAAAAGCTCAACACAGAATGTAAGAAGTTAAAGTTGACTCTGTCCATGCAATGGAGGCCCACAGGCAGAACACACTTTAAACCCTCCAGTGAGAAAGAACTGCTGTTCCCATTAAATAGGAGGCTGGGTGGGTCCCCGAGCCAGTCTCATGGTTTTGTAGAAGAGAAATCTCTTGCTCCTACCAGGAAACCCCATTCCATCCAACCCCTGGCCTAGTCACTATCCCCGCAAGACTATCTAGTTCAGCACAGCTACAAATGTCAACTTCAGAAAATCCCACAATAAAGTTAATGTGGTTGGTGTATGTTGACAGTTGTTAATATCACAAACAATATGTAAGCAGGTGCCTGCTACAGTGGAAGACACACAGAAAGTTGTGCAACAAATAGCACACATTCAGCATACTATGTTTGGTGGCATGTGGGAGTTCAGTGACCAGCTGGTGCATAATGACACTGCTTATACACACCAAGCCTTGGGAGCACACAATGATAACACCTATTTCACGGAAGCTGCAGGGTAAGCAGGTGCTAGTATCTCACATACTTTGCATGAAGCAATCAACAAGCAGTGCCCCTGTGATACATAATAAAATGTATGTGTAATAACGTATCCTTCTAATACTTTTGGCCACTTGAATTCAAGAGATGTATATGACTTGACTTATGAAAAACTCAAGCAAAAAAATGAGCCCTTTCAGTGTCATATATTATAAAATAATACAGTTAACTACATTAGCCATTATATATGTTAATAAATATAAATTCAAATGAAAATGAGCTCTAACACGGTGGAAAAACCCTACTTTATAGCAACTTTCAAGAGGATATTTAGCCCCTCATTACATTTACAAGAGTTAAGTTGCCTCAGAATTTACCGTGAGAAATAAGTGCATATTCGTGTTTTAGACTCCAGGTTTTCCACTGCCTGCAACACGACGGTGAAGGTGGTGAGACATTGCTGGTGGATGGATTCCGAGCAGCCTATGAGCTAAAGCAGAGGCATCCTGAAAGCTTCCAGAGACTCAGCACATTACCAATTGAAGCTGAATACTTGGAGGCTGGCAAGCATTATTTCACCATAGATTCTGTGCTGAAATTACATCCTCTTACTAAGAAGCTGCAACAGATAAGGTACAGCAGACACATCATGTGAACGGTGCAAACAAAGCACAGTCATTCAATGAGTCATAACTTAATTTTTTATCAGTTTTATTGCTTGCTAATTGGAAAAGCTGCAACATGTAGCAAGCAATACAACTGATGAAAAATTAACTCTTGACTCTAATCAATTAAGACTCATCATATGACACAAATTGGTGGGAGGATCATAATATTTCAACATGTTTCTCAAAATTATACTAAAAGAACCCAGTGGATAAACGAAGTTTCAATATCTTTTGCCCATATCAAAAAAGTAAGACTGACTCCACTGTGTTATTCCTTCTGATTTATGGCCAAAGAGTGTGACTCAGAACAGTACACTCTCCACCCAAGCAATTCTGCAATAACACTTGTCCTTGCAGATTCAATCTCTATGACCGGGCACCAATGAGAACTCTGCCACCAGACCAAATTCACCAGCTATATGAAGACATTCATTTACTTGCTGCCACAGTGAAGGAACCGCAAGGGGAGTGGTGGCTTAAGCTTCACCCTGGTACCGTTCTCTTTGTAGACAATTGGCGAGTTCTCCATGGGCGGGCATCCTATACAGGACTGAGGAAGATGACTGGTTGCTATGTCAGTCGATCTGACTATATCAGTAAAGCTAGAGTTCTTGGGATCATATAGAATCCTTCCACAAGATCAGTGGCACAAGAGGACAAAAGCATCAGACATCAACAGAAGGAATGCCCAGTCACTGGGGTAGTTGGCAATCTATGTGTAGTATATTATACATGATATTCTTGTCTATTATTTGCAGAACTAAACTGGAACTTAGAAACGGACTCTAACAATGTAAAAAAAAAGTCATACGAGCGTTTTATAAACAAACTGTGCAATTCTTGCACAAAATGTACATATAAAAGGGTCATCATTACCACACAGAGGTTTAATCTCTGAAACCAGCAACTGGGATCTGATTAAATTGCATAAACAGGGGTACAAGTAATGTGATGTCACTCAAATTTAATTTTGGTTCATAAAGATTAAAAATAGTCTCTTCATTGCCCAAACATCAAACTTTGTTTGAATCATTCGCTGTTTGGACACTGTCCGCCATCAATATTTAAAATTAAATTAAAAACACATATACAGGGACCCATCCTGTCCCCATACGATGAGTGTTATAAATTTCATTTTATACACTCAAAAAAGTGAAGATTCTGAACATGATATACCATTATCAAAATCTTACAACAAAAAAAAGTATGGTACTCTCAAATATAGTAAATAAAAACTGATTTATCACAAACTGTAGATTTCATTAACACATATGCACTCATGCCCCTGCATACAGCAGGATTTGGAAGTGTCACATGTGGCCACTGAAAGAGCGATGTGTGCTGTTAACACTACTAAAATTGTACTAGTTTCGTTGAAAATAATAGTTCCTCTAAAAATAAACAACACATTTTTAAGGTATCCAAACACACACATGTGACTAAGGTTATAGGAAATGAATGAGAACTTCAGCATCATTCAACCAACAACCATTTATTTGCACACACAAAAAAAAAAACAACTGTATAATCAAAATACAAGAAAATGTTCTGAACTGTGGAACACACATAGAAACTTAAAGGTTTTGGGTAGATTATTTACAAAGGTGTTAGTAAAAATGGTTTAGCCTTCTGTATAATGTCTAATGTTGGGTCCAGGGACCTTCCCAGACCTTCTACTACCATGATGGCCAATATGATGGATGAGAAGCTACCATCTAGCTTCACCTTATGCTCGATCAATGCAGAGAACAGAGATGTCATTAAAGTAGACACATCAATCTAAAAGTAAATTAAAAAAGACAGTTTCAATTAACAGCTAAAGATGGTCCTGGAATAACTTTGTAACAAGCATTTCTGGTGAGTGCACATAAACCTGAATAACTATCTAAGCATATGCCTGGAGGAATTGTGAAAAACCACTAAAATTTTCAGTCAGGATGACCAGTATCTGGGTCGAGACTTAAACCTGGGATCTCCTGAACACAAGCAAGACTGCTAACCACTTGATGAGAGTGACATTCAGGCCATTTCAATACTCTTCCAATTAAACCTGTAGTTTTGTACTGGCCTTTTTCCATAGAGGTTACTCAAGCATCTTACTTGTCTTAGCCAGAACAATGGCTTCGAATTTACTCCTCAAACAGTAGTAAGAAAACACACTTTGTGTAAACATTTATAAGAATTCTCAGCATTCATTAGTAAATTATACCACAGGTAAACACAAAATGAACCCTACAGGTGATAGAACCAAGTCAGATACATCCATTTATATAATTCGGAGTGTTCATCCATTGTGATCTACACTATCAAAACTAATATTGACAGAAGAAAAACCGAAACACAAACTTGATCATTTTAAACGGGAAACCTGGGTAAAACTGCCGATTTTTTGGTTCATTCCTGGATGCAGTCCAAATGAATTTCTTTCACAATCAGGGAAAGCACACACACAGAGTTTCTATCACGCCTGGAGAAAGCTCAATGCTCAATTATACTACTGTTGCTAGGGCACAGCGAAAATAAACCTTATTCAGTGCAGATTTTTCTATATGGGCATACAGTAGAAAATAACATCCCCTCTCTCCTCAAGACTACAGGTTTGGCCATCTGCAAATTAACTGGGAGATAATGAAGAATATCTATTAAAGACAGAATAATCACATTGTGGAACACTCCATTCACAGTAATTCAAACTCGCATGCACTCGACAAATATCAGCATTCTACACATCAGCCTAATCACTAATATCTAACCACATTAGCTACAAAACTGATTCTCAAATTTTGAAAACAATGTGTAAATTCTGAGCCATGTATCTTCATAATGCTTCATGAACATGAACAGTATGGAATTCCCATTCAGTACTCCTGGATTGAATGTGTCACTTTCTTTACTGTTAAACTATTACAGTCCCAATATAAATGTGTATTAAATTTCACTTTCCTCATTTTTGTAGACTTTTAGATGTTTCCAAGAGGAATATTACAGAGATTTTACTGACAGTGTATCACACTGTACACACGTATGTAACACAAGTAACATGAAGACAAAATATATACATAACTAACTTGTTCTAAGGTAAAACTCCTGTTCAATGCAGCACTCACAATTTCACTCATTCTGTGTTTGAAACTCTCTGGGTTCGTACACTGATGCACAGAATGATTTAGGAACAGTTCGCCAACTTTTTCTCCCTAGAGCAAAAAGATTAGGATTTATGTCATACAAGTCTGTGTGAAATTCTGCACACAACGAAAACTAACACACTCATTGGAAACCATTCAGGTAAATCACACGTTTACTAAGGCATTTCAAACATCCCATTATACACACCAAAAATTATGGCCCCTTTCCTCTGTACTCAACAGCCCAAAATACTTGGGCACAATGATTCAGTTTTGGACATACAAGGTTTGAATCTAAGATACAACTAAAACTGTGCAGTTATCACATCTGGGGAGGATATATGCGTATGGTTAGGGCACAGGAGGATCAGACATGTCTTCACTTAGAGTGAGAGCTGTGAGTCCCGTAACACATACACTATTGAAACATGAACAAGTAGAATTAATATTATTCTCATTATTTGGCACAGCTGACAGTACTTCTTAAAGTACATAAGTGAATAGCATTTCCATAAAAGTAAACATGTGTTTTAGTCACAAACCCTAAAAATATGAGATTACTTTACGGACACAGGCTTACAGTGGAGGATGGTGGGAAGAATGTCAATAGGACACAATGTGAGATATGGTGTGCATTCAAATGGCTTAGGACAAGGTTCAGTTCCATGGCAGATTCCTGTACAAGAAGTAACAAACATGGCTCAGGACAGGGTTCAGTTCAATGGCAGATTCCTGAACAAGCAGTAACAAACATCTGTGTATAAAAAAGAACAGGAAGTTTTATCATCTCAGTGACTGTGAACTTTCCTACATGTGTGCCATGGTGTTAGCTCTAACAACACACAGTTGAAATATAAAACTGTTTATATTATGACCTTCTACTTTTCCTGTGGGGACTGTGGTAGAACAGTGGTTAAGGTGTTGTGCTACAAATCGGAAGGTTGCTGGTTCGATTCCAGATGGTGTCATTGGAATTTTTTACTGACATAATCCTTCCGATCGCACTACGGCCCTGGGGTCGACTCAGTCTCTAACAGAAATGAGTACCAGAAGTATTTCTTGGGGGTAAAAGTGGCCGGTGCGTAAGGCTGACCTTACCACCATCCTGGGCCATTGTTACGTAATCTGGGAACCTTAACTTCCTGGAGCCCTCTGGGCACCTCAGGCCTGTAATGGGACTGATTTACCTTTTACTTTTCCTGTAATGTTCTTACTAGAGAGAATTCCATTCTCTGAAAGCTAAGAAAGAATAGAAATATGTTACGCCTGTGTGAGGAAAATAAAGGATTCCTTCTCCTGAGAAGCCAGAACGAAGAGCAACATACTACGCTGCAGTGTAATAATCATATAACTCTGAAGAAGCTGTCATCTTCTTCGCATTTTAAGTCTCACATAACAAAGCAAAAACAATGGTTATGAGATGCCTGAAAACTGTTGATTCTAAGTCATTTCATTCTAAACACTAGAACTGGGACAGTGCAGCTTCTTTAGTATCAATTATATGGACTGATAATTAACACACATGATCAGGAAATGCAAGAACTAAAATCTACAATAAAATAAAAAAAATAAACCACTACTTACATCACCACATGCAACAGCTTTGAACACTCCTTTAAGACACCGTTTTCCACGGTCATCAAGAGATGCAATGATTCCACAATCAAGTATCACTATGCTTATTGGACATGGTCTTGATTTGAAAATTAACAGTGGCAAGGTATACCACAATTTCTTATACCTTTTATCATTGACCTCCGTTTCTCTGACTAATATATTCCCAGGATGTAGATCACCATGGGCAAAATTATCTTCAAATACCTGACAACAAATTTAATAAACCATGTATCAAAGATACACATGTGTGTATATAAGCCCAACAGCTGGAATTCTGTTGTTATCCTTTCCCCATGTAGCAAGTGACTCAACAGTTACGGGTGACAGTAATCGCTGTAAACAATCCATTGCTATGCAGCAGTTCAGAGGTCCTTACAGTTCTGTGATTATTACAGCCTAAACCTGTTCTTGCAAGACCTTCTTTCTAGACAACAGCAATGCTTGTTGTATTACAGTAATTTTAGCAACTGCACTGAATGTACAGAGTGGGGCAGGGTTCATCTGGCGCTGTTGAAGATACGTCAGTTGATCGAGGTTTATTAAAATTTATTCAAAGTAATATGAATTGAAAGACAAACATTTGCCATTATTGAGGAACACTACAATAAAGTTACTCTTCAAAACAACGCCCATCAGATATCATCCATCAAGACTGAGGCACTGCTGATCTCAGTTCACAACACTTTCCATTGCACCCACAGGACAGGTGACATGGCATTTATTTCTTCAGAAATTCTTAGCCTGAGACTGCACAAGTCTGCTGAATGTGTCTAATACATTCTTCTTTGAAAACAAATACCCCCTGAAAAAATAAATCACAACCCAACAGATTGGGTGACTGGGCTAGCCAAGAAATATTGCCATAAATGATGTTATATTTGGAAAATGCATGGTGGGCAGCCAACCTCAGATACAAGTTTATTATTCAGTGAAGTCCTCACTGAACCTATAGCGAACACAGTTAACTTACTCCTTCTGGGTCGCCTGAGTACTACATAAATCAAAATGATGAATTATTGCTGCCACACCCTGTACATACCATGACATGTACAGTCAGTGAACTGTGATTGCACAGCATCTTTCCATGGATGTATTGTATACAAGATGATCAATGAGATGGTTGTCTGTATAAATCAATGCCAGAGATGGGAACTATCAAATTTTTTTACATAAATTACAATGTGCTTTATACTCTCTGAATAATACATGTGTAATGTCACAATGTCAACTGCAGACAAGCAGCACATTAAAACGCATATATATATATATATATATATATATATAGTTCACTTAAAAAATGCAAACAACTATGTAAGGGATGATGTCGAATGGTACCTCATGAAATGAACCCCTCTGAAACCCTGAATAACAAGTATGTTCCTGAAGTTGATGGCCCTAGAAAAAATAAATATAGCCCCCATTATAAGTTGAAATATGAAATGCATATATTTGAGCAAAGAGGATCTGTATCACACTGGCCCATTATCAAAAGGAGGACTCAAAAATCACTTTTGCTACTCAACACAGAAGGGAAAAAAAACCTGATCAGAACTAGCTTTTTTAGGTTGAGTGCCATATGGCTTGCTCAGATCTATAAAGAATCATGTCTGATTACTTAATTGTATATACCTGTCCTAAACCCAGGAACCAGACAAATTTTAGAATTATGACTGAATCAAATTGTGAGCCATAGAGAGTCTTATTTGTCACCAGACTGAGCAATGCATGATGGGTTGCATCACTGGTCTCAATGCAGCAATACATTGCCCAGTATATGGCACGCACTGGCAACAAAATAATTGTCTCTACTACCACAATGATTAAAAAAAAAAAATGTGTGTTAACCAAGATGTCATGAACATTCACCCCAATTATTTAGTGTAGGTAACTGATGATGTCTACTTCTTTAGGCTAATTATAAAACAATCACTAACTTCTTGACTGCTTTTTTATAAGGGAAGAACAAAATTAACTTGGAACTATGAAAATATGTTTCACACATTACACATAGAGATAAAATAAGACTCCACTGTCACATAACATGGACTGCATTTAGTTTTATTACAGTCACAGGATCTCGACTTACCATTTTAAGTATTGTATCAATGCCAAGCTCAGCTAACTTAGCATTGAACTGCCCAGATGATCTGTCTGTTACATAATGCTGAACAGGTACACCCTCTTCATATGTTTCGACCAGTACGTACGGTCTTACAAGGTGCCATAATGGTTTTGGAAATCTGACTGAATCCACACGAACAAAGTTCACAGCAAACTTTTCAAGGTTGCGGGCCTCTACACAAAGATTTACCTGTAAAATACCAAAGTCAATGTACATGCACTTACCAAACTAGAAATTTCTAAACATAAATTCTGTTGTCCCTTTTACTCACCTCCAACAGTGTTATGCAAGATAACTTCCAACAATACAGAACATTTGAGGCAAGATAACTTCCAACAATACAGAACATTTGAGAACGATACAAAGCATTTCATCTTAACAATTATCACTTCTACATGCTTCATACATGTGTGTGTGTGTGTGAAAACAAAGTGCATTCCTTATTAAGCATTTTTCATATTATCTTAGATGTACACTACTTTGTAGTTTTGGTACAGAAGAATGGTGGTTTACTATATCTCACATGTGAAACAGTTTAAAAAATGAAATGCCTAAAATAAGTTTAAAATCAAGGTCATGCTGAATAAAAGCATTAAAGTAAACTACATGTTGTACATGCAGAAAATTTGACATGAACATTCTACCATCATTCTATGCCAGTATTCTAGTTTTTTAAACCACTCAAATAGAGTGATGTTACAGTGTCTAGTTGTTTCAACCTATACAACAGCAAAGCCTCATTCCACTGTTGTTGCATTACATGAAGAATTCTGTCTTTGGCTTCAGACAGTGACACACCATCAGAGGACTGTTCAGGTCTTCATGGTAAGCTGCAGCCTGTACTGTACAACAAGTACCAAAACTAAAAATGGTTTTCTGTCACTTCCAGTACGAATACACAAGCTGAAACACCCATTCTTCACCCTGGTATTAGTGTGGCTGCACATATGCACGGTCCAAATGGCCAACTGACACATTTTTTGGCACGTTTGCAAAACTGCATAAAGTGAGTACTAGCTTCATGTCTGTCTGTCTAGCTATCCACCCATCTGCATTGAACAACTTGACTCCCACTGGATGGATTTTCATTAAATTTGGCACTTGAATACTTGTTGAAAATATGTTGAGAAAATTCAAGTTTCATTAAAATCTGACAAGAATAACAGGTACTTTACATGAAGGCAAATACATATTTATGATCATATCTCAATCAATTCTTCTTATAATGAGAAACGTTTCAGACAAAAGCTGTATAGGAAATCAAAATACATATTTTATGTTCAATATTTCTAAAATCATGCCATTTATGAGATAATGTGGAAAAATAATGTTGAGCTGGACAGGCCACAGATGACAATATGGCCCATGTGCACTGCATGCTGAACACCTACAGCTACAAACACACACTCAGAATAAGTAATACATATTGCTTTGTCACTGTAACAGTAGTTGCATGAACAAGCCTCAATGTTACATTATATGTACACTGCTTGTCTGGTTCAGTACTAACACTGCTATTCCCAAATTAAAATCTGGCAACTAGCCTGACATTAATGAGGGATTTAAAATACCATATTCCTGGAAAACACGAATTAAAGAAACTGCACTGAAATTATGACAATGCTTATTTCTTACATTGTACATATTTAGTAATGCCATATTTAGTGTGTGTGTGTGTGTGTGTGTTAGTTAAACCTTCAACCTACACTTAAATAAATTTCATAAATAATGCAAATAAGAGCATGGTACATCAACTCCTTAACCAATACATGGAAGATAGTATACAGCACAAAACAAACAGAGAAATATTATCATTAAAGTCAAGTTCTGAAACCAAAAGGATGCGATATCAGATACATTCTTTATCACTAACATCTCTGGCACTGCATGTTGATAGGGCATGTTAATATCACTGCATTACACTATACCAAAAAATACCCAGATAAAGGTTACTTTATTCATTAAATAATATGAACAGCAATTACTACATAGGGTAGAAGGAGCTTATATAATACAAAGACTTGAACTACAGTTAAGACATGTCAGAGAGCACTGAATATACCAGTACATCCCATTTAGGCAAATTTGTTTCAAAAGAGATGCACCATATATGATATTATTAATGTTTAAACTAAAATTATAGAAATAAAATAGACCTGTGCTTTCATCAACTGTCCAAAGTCTTCAACACAATCTTCAAGACTGAGCCATTTCAAACTTGGAAGAATCCAGGTCACTGCTGATGCCACAGCTTTCATAATGCAGAGATCTTGCCTTGACACAAAAAATGAAACATAATTAAATTTTATGTTGAAGACAAAACAAAACTCACTGTACCTAGACGGGACATACATATAGAGGACAGTACTTACCAACACCAGTAACACTACGTACAATTGAACATGGTAGTTTTAAACTGATCGCCTCTGTGGTCTAGTGGTCAGAGTTTCTGGCTACAGATACAGAGGTCCCGGGTTCGATCCCCGGCGCTACCAGATTTTCTGAGTAGTAGTGGGTCTGGAACGGGGTCCACTCA
>Ga0136643_10011760_pt1 | contig 13002 bp, 3 predicted proteins | sample TergutLab28metaG_FD_96883 | JGI IMG/M metagenome (GOLD analysis project Ga0136643, IMG submission 96883) | Labiotermes labralis P1 segment gut microbial communities from Petit-Saut dam, French Guiana - Lab288 P1 (version 3) (version 3) | ecosystem: Host-associated > Arthropoda: Insects >...
ATGCATAGATACAGTAAGTTCTCCTGATGATGGGCACATAGTTGCCCGAAACATGTAGAGAAGTTGAAATAAATATACTAGGAACTAGTGTGCACCCAGTTGGCTTCATTTAAAAATGATTATTTTACGTGTATTTATTATTGTGTAACACGGAAAATTATTTTCCAAATTGTTTTATTATATAATAATTGAGGTATTCTACGGCTTTTAGTTCGTAGTAAATTTCGTAATGTCTTGCGTGCGTTGCTATTTTTTTTTTAAATAGGTATGTGCTTCGAACTAAAAAAATTTGAAATTTGTATATTTCTATTGAACGCTGGTTAATTACTTTTGTGTTGCTTCAGGTAGTATAATATTACGAAACTTTGGCGTTGATTGGGCTAATGAATTATAAATTATTTTGCTCATTGATCATCCACAGTCAAGCGTTATGATATCATCAGATGTTAATGAAATCTGTGGACATGCAATGTTTATCCTTTTCTGTTCGATCGCCTTTTGTATGTCGGTATAACAGCAGGGTTTAACTGGTTTGTGACTACCGAACGTCCCATGAACAAATCTCATTATTCGCCGTCGTGTTAGCCCCACTGTAACCATCTGTTTATAATAGGTCTTTCAGAGAACAGTTCATAGCGGCAGGTTGCTGACTACGGAGGCTGTGACGAGACTCGCCTGTCTCTACTAACGTACATTTCCAGCACTAACACGCTCCATTACCTTCACATTGTCTTGAATCCTAAATCCCTTCCACTTAGACGATGCAACTGTGAATAATTTCGCGGTCTTTAGACACACCTGCATGCCTCGGGTAGTGTCACAACGACACCATCTTGAAAGTAACGCTATTACTGTGAAATTCTGAGGATTTATGGCATGCGATAGTAACACTTCTACTTATATATTATTTATCTTGCTTCACATTTTGATTGCGTGTGGAGCTTATAGTGGAGAATATATATATATATTCTTATAAGGTTTTTGCTGGGTAGATCTCTAGGAAAGTAACTTCTTGGCAACTGTGCGTGAGTGCGAGAATAATAAAGAAATAGAATCCTAAACTCGTGGGCCGGGAGTGCACTTATGTATCTGGTTCAAAATAGGGACCAATGGCGAGATTTTGTGGGTATGATAATGAAAATTCTGGTTCCATAAAATGTGAAGTATTTCTTGACATTCTGAGAAACTGACAGCTTCCCAGGACAGACTCTTTTACACGCAGTTATTTCTGTAACAAGAGTAATATTCGCCGTCCTTAGTACAGATGCCTCGCCGTAATATATTGGCCCATAGACCGGGTATTCCGATGTAGGTTTACGTGATTATACTCAGCCCTTATAGACAAATGTCGAGATAAGATAACATCTTCCTACCACTTTGTCCAATTAATTAGCGCTGACAGCGTGGTGACACATTTATCTTCGTTCGCATTTTATTTTGCTCTTCATCATATTATTATTAGGCTTTATTTTTACCATGGACTTAACGCCTAAGAATTTCTTCCATTCCAAAGCACAGTTTTCTTCACTCTTTGCACCTCTCCATAGTCCAGGACCAGTTCTTCGTTTTATAACAGCCATCTCTATTTATCAGGAAGAGAAAATTATGTGCATAGTAACGTTTTGTGTTTTCCCGACTGTCTCCTAGCAACGATGTTACAAATGTACGTTCGTTTCTCTTAGCGATCTGTGTTCACCGAATTGATTTTCACTGTAAGCTACATACAGTGCTACTTTACATTCCACAGAGCTTTGACTTCTTTCATCCTGAGCAGGGTTTACCCAGTGTCCTAGCAAAGGCGCTATCACGTATTTACCACGGATCGATCCTTGATTTTCGGAGTTCTTCTTTTGGGCACTCGACGCCTGTTTGACGCAACATGATAGATATTTATAATGTAACTATACCAGGCGACAAAACATTGCCAGCTTGCACAACTAAATAAGGTGCGAACACAACATTATCGCTTATCTCCCTTTATTTTGCAGGCGTTTAGTATTTCACATTGACCAAACCAAGAAACGATGCGTGTTGACTTGTGTAAAAGTTCAGAAATTACACTCCATCTGCGGCCTTCCTGTCGCAGGGTTCATGATAGCAGGTTTTTTTTTTTGTTTTGTTCTTTGCTTCTCTTGTCACGGTTTAAGCTTTTGTCTATGCAAGAAAAATTATTTTCAAAAGAAACACCTTTGTACCAATTCCACTTGCTTTCTCACCAGCTATTCTCTTAAGTCAAACTAAATAAAATTATAATTTTCTCAATTTTGTATATCTATTGATTTTGCTTCTCATGTTGCCCAATATGTTACTGTATTTGCACTGCTTTTATGCTAGTTTGTCTTGTATTTCCGTTTAGCCCTTGAACGCCGAGTTACTCGAACTGTATATAGGTATGTAGTCCGTACCGAGCAGTAAACACACTCTATCTCGGTTATTAAAAACCAGTCAGTCAACGCTGTATAAGGAAATAATCGCTGTTTATTCTCAGATCCACACAAAACACATAAACACACTGTGTGGGCAGAACGCAAAATTTCTTAATTTTAAACCTGGTGGTATATATAGTAACCACTGGGCTTTGAAGGGGTTATGTCTATTATACACATAGATCCAGTTCGTACCGCGCAGTAAACACCCCCTTCTCGATTATAAAAACAAGTCAGTTAGTGCTGTATTTGGAAATAATCGCTGTTTGTTCTGAGATCCAAACCAGAGACATAAATACACTGTTTGGGCAGAACGCTGAACATTTAGTATGGAACTTCCTGGTACGTAAGAGACTTAATGGGTTAATAAACACTACCAGCTGGTGCCACCGCCATGATGAACATAACCCCTTATTTCCAATAGATCTTGCCATCCCCAAACCGCGGGTTGTTTGATTTTTACACACCGAAATGAAGAGAATAATATATGTTTATTTTTCGTTGTCTTTATTTTTGTGATGTCCTAAAATTTGTGTCATGATAAATTTCGCGTACAGGTGATATAAGTGTTCTCATACATAAACATCAGTCTTGGTAAGTGAGTACGTCAGAGGCTGTGAACAAGCTGCTGCTTTGCATATTCCATTATGGTTACCACTAGAATCCATGCTTCATCCCTCGCTATTGCTTTAACCACAACCAAGGAAATTTACCTTAGCTACCTTCCATCTCTTATACCGGTTTAGACTAAAATTAACGTAACGTATGGTACATAATGAGATGCAGTTTTACTCAAAGCCTGTTGAATAAACATCACAATAGACAGGTAAGACCGTGGCAATGTCTTGACGTTACTGTGCTACTGGGCAAGATATATCTTAGAAGAATGTATTATCTGCTGTCATAAATTCCTTTCAAATATCAATGGATAATTTTGAAAAGCAATAAGAAATATGTAAACTCAGTTAATTCAAAATATTCTCTAAATATTTCTGCGAGAATCCTCAGATATTGAACCTGGTGGAAGAAAACTGTCTATCTGGAGCGATAGTCATAGAATTTTGTTCGCAGACGGGTAAACTGTAATACCGAATGAAGCATGGTGCCTTTTACAGTCGTTTCCTGCTCCTACTCGTGACTACTCAGTAAAATTCACAATGATAGTATAACTGCAGCACAGCAAGCCCAATACTTGTTGTATGATTAATGGGTGAAGCTGTCCTTCGTACAGGCTTTATTGAGATAAAATGTGTTGAAATAATGAGATTGTTTGTACACTTTGAGAGTGCTAGGAATCTGGGACGTGTTAGAACAGTGCAGTTCACTTTCCGAACATTCCGCCCCCTGTTTTCCAGCATCGTATAGCGATGTAATTTCTTTACAACAGCAGTAACGCGTTGCGCGCCTAGTTTTAACATTTCTGAACTGGGCAGTGATAAAGATGGTATCCAGCATCGGGAGAACACTGGAGGGTCATTCCACAAAATTCGACTTGTTTACCCACCATGCACTTTTGTGGGGAAAAAAACAAATTCCTGTCTTTGCTCGGCCTCTGAAATTAAATTTTTTGAAAACACTTCATTTATTGCTACAAATTTAAGGACGTAAACACGTCTAACATTAGTGTTTTGGACCGTGACGCCGTGTAGCGTTATATATTGGTACCAACGTTCGGAGAAGAACGTCACACTACTTCTGTCTTCATTGCGTGATTAATTGACTACCCACCTATATGGAACAGAATCCTTATTGCAGAGTTGCTAGTTCCTTAGCTGGTGAAGACAGTTCTTGCATTTATGTAACCCGAATGTTCATTACCATGTCTGCAACAGCTCACCACTTGTCCCTATCCTGAGCCAGAATAATCCACTGATGCCTTCCCACAATTTTAGACACGATAAAATTTAATTCAAATTCCTATTTACTGCTAGGTCTTCCACGGTATATTTAAAAGGTTTCCCGACAAAAATTCTACAAATATTTTTATTGTCCCCTACACGTGCCCCATACCCAGCTCATAATTTTCTCATAAACTTGATCGTCCAACGACCATCTTAGAAGTAACAATTTATAGTTTCATTGGCCATTGAAACTCTATCGAATTTATCATTTCCATTGTCAGGTTCTCTACAAAATAGCTCGTACTAAAATAACGAAATTTTTCTTCGCTGAATATACTTGTAAAAATAAATTTACGTTACGTTATGTTATGTTAAGTACAGGCCTGAACCAGGCTTGACTCATGCAGTAGCTGCAGCTTATAGCCGCATCGTTTGGTTATTCCCAGACGCTAAAAATATACTCCACATAACCTAGAAATATGTTGTGAACTAAGCATTACGGATAAACACACTGCAAAATGGGAGCTCCGAGCTCGAGTCTGCAATGGAAATTCTAGGCGAAGTTATCCATCATCTTACTACGGTTATGAACCGAGACTTATGGGGCTATTCTGTTTACTGTATATCTCTGAGTACAGACAGCCGCAGACTGAAATACCTCTGAAGCATGTGCGCGCGCGCGCGTGTGTGTGTGTGTGTGTGTGTGTGTGTGTGTGTGTGAGTGAGTGAGTGAGAGTATGTGAGTCTTACCCGTCATGTACTTAGCCAGTTCTCTGAATACAGAACTTTGTAACTAAATAAATCAGTGGAATATTGTCTTTCCTGAAAAGCTAATTTTTCCACAGGTAGTTAAGAAATAATACGCCTTCTGAGGATTAAAATCCACCATTGAATCATATTCTGAGCCAACTGGATCCAGCTAATATAGTTTACAAATAAATATAACTTCGTATTTCTTATTTTTACACAAAACAGTAATCTGAAATCTACACTGCATTGACTCTAATGTATGTACAACAGCAGTTATAGCGATTTAATACTATTGTGGTGGTTTTTAGACGCGATTGGGATGATGATTCCAGTTACTTTTAATAGGCACTTTAATTTATTAATTGTCATGTTATTCATTATTTAAAGTTTTAGCTAATATGGCTAATATTCTGATACCGATAAAGGAACTCTCTACGATGGTATATTTAAATTTACGAAGTGTGACATTCATTCGTTACATTCATCTTTTTATTTATTTATTTATTTGTAGGGTGACATATATTTCCGTAGTTTATATCAGGCTTCCTGCAGTACAGTCCGTTATATGATTCTGAAATTCTGTTTTGTTTATCAATGTTATCCTTCATTTCTCATACCTCGTCTTGAATTTTCCTTCATGAGTCTGGAATGTGATATTTATAAATCCATCCTGCACACGAAATAATTCCTCTTACCTTCCAACTTTCGTCCTGTCTCCCTCGTCTAGTTCTCCAACCTAAATTTAATCTCACATAACACAGTAGCCATAACGTGCATAAAGGCAGACGTATGGTCCATACATTTGTGCACTTGAAGCTTCCAAGCACCTGTCAGGTTTTGTCATTTTTTTCGAGACATGCTCCAGAGAAGCAAAGAATCACGTCCACTGTGACGTCACTGGAACGTCTCTTTGTGACACAGAGAGACCAAAAATCCGCCCCATTCTGGATTTCAACTCTCAACTCGCGGTCTGGCCTTATGTGTAATTATAGGGAGCATATGGTACAAGGGAACACATCTGGTTTTGCTCAGAGAGACGGCAGGTGCTAAACACAGGGCCGGGCTCCTCAAGCGACGCATTGTGAACATATGGTGTTGATGTGACTGATACACAGGAGCTGATATGCACTCAACTGTAGAGTAGTACCTCGCCATTATCAGCCATGTAAAACACCCGATAAAACTTGCGCAAGACCAAAAAAGCAAGACATTTTTGAAGCCTTGAAATTACACCGGCTACATTATTTACCACTTTCTTTAACATTAAACAGATGTGTATTTTGTCCATTCAGCGTACTTACGTATCTCTTATCATTCTCACAACACACATAGAGTATTTCCCCAAAAAGTATTTTTATGAAGACACAATTTATATTTTGGGAATAGAAACTTAGATCTCTTATATAGGATGAGACAGATTATAGTATTGTTAGGGCTGACTTGAGCAGAGAATTCGAAGTTATTTTTCGGGTCTCCTACAGCGTTATCAATATGAAACTCAAAATTTCCACCCAAAATTAGCTTTCACGCTGTAATCAAAATTTCGTGTTAATGCTGCCCTCCAAACACAGAATTGGGCCCACACACTTTTCTTATTCCCCTGCTACATACTAAAATATCCCACTCCTATTCACAACATTATCTTCAAGGTATGTTGGATTTTGCAAAGTCAACAAAAATTGCACTAACGTCCAGCGGACTTGTTTTTGGAATTTCCGAATAAGCTTTGATAATCCTATACCTTCAACTTATGCCGTTAAAACATGGAGCCAGCACTTCGAGGAAGTGGGCTCGGCCCTGCAGTAAAAAATTAGCTCTTATACCACAAAACATCTGGAAGAAGTTCTGCGCGGAATCATGGATCTTCCTTAAATGTCTCGGACACGAATGTATGGTGAAATTTACGGAAGGGATTGAATATACGGTTTGAACAAGAAGGGATGATTTTGAAAACGGTTATATTTGACGCCATAAAGCATTTGTTTTATAACCAAGGCTTGTCCAGTGATGAGGACAATTTTGGCCAAAAAGACCGTCTGATTTATTAGCTCGTGACTCTTTATTCGGAGCTATTTAAATGGTATTACTTTTGCTCATTTTCCACAAAATAATGTGAGATCCGAACTGAAAATTCTAAAACAAATTGCCACATTTCGAAAGATGGGATGTGTGAACTGAGCTTGAGAGTTTCTCCAGTCGGGGAGTGTCACATTGAAGCCGTCGTGTTCGATATTAAATATTGTTGTGTGAATTTAGATAATATATTTTTCATAGTTTTACAAGTAGGACATCTGAATTGATTATCGTTTTTCACAATTTCCCTCTTTTGTCGCAGCCGGAATGTACTTTTCATGAACTTCTGTCTTTAACAATTTCACCGGCAAACAAAATATCAAAACTCTAATCGCCTGTCTCAAGCCATTAATTTTCAGCTTTTCATATTCTTCATTTTCACGCTGCTCATATCATAAGGAGCTCATGCGAAGCTAGGGCCCCTCTAGCATAACTTTCCTCTTCCTTCTGCCTAAAATGAAGTGTCTAACTTCTGCAGTGACTTTTCTTTTTTCGTCTTTTATCTTAAAATTCTTCCTACATCTCTTTTCTTCTAGCTGCAAAGGATTAATGGACTTACTGACCTATTTGTGACGTTGAGTATCCTGTACTGGATTTAAACATCGTTCAATCAACGCGTGCCTACTTTATGGGTTATGATGCCTTCTCAAGAGAAATAAACGTGAATTTTACACTCCGACTATTTTTGTGAGCTACACTGCATCAGATACTGCATGTAAATTAAGAACTGAACCCAAACACCTAGTCGGTAGTCCATCCTTTCATTCTAGTATGAAAATACTCCTGCCTTTGAAGACTTTTTTGTTGAAGCATTAAAAATATTAAAATTTCTTCAAATGTAAGAGATTCTGAAGATTTTGTACTGCCAGAGTCGTGACTGATTCTAGTACGTTATCCATTGTTTCAGTCCAGAGAAGACTGCGCAACCGATGCACTCTCTGACGTAACTTAGAGAACTTATCAAGCTTTATTTGCACCAAAATTGACAAATCTTTTGAGGGCAATCCAATAAATTTCATTTAATTTACGATCACAATAAAACTGTGGCCTTCTCTGCTTCGATTTTATAAAACTTAAAAGTACTTAACACCATTATGTTCAGAGTTCTTGTACCAAATTTCACCCAATTCGGTCAAGCATTGTGGGAAATATGAATATAAATTTATTTAGGTCCCAAAGCGAAGTATGACTTTCACTGTGCCAGTATGACTTGAATAATAATGACTCAGTAATTGTTTGTTTTTCGTCTCTTGTACTGAGCTGTATTCAAGTGGGAAGAAAAGAGTAGAAAATGCAAGCAAAATTTTGTTTACTCTCTGGAGTAAGGTAGGTATTTCACTACGCCGAATTTTACGAAATTTAGGTTCTTTAACAGCATTACGTACAGGTTTTTGATATTGAATTTTACCCATTTACCTCATTAAATGCGGAAGGTAGGGTAGAATTTAATTTAAGCCCCTAAATAAAGTACCGCTGTACCTGATTTCATCTTCAAGAAACTTGCCTTTGATCTAAAAATTTTATGGACATCTTTAACACCGAATTTCATGAAAATCGGACAAAACGTTTAGTACTTGACGCTAAATAAAACTGACACCGACAAGAGAGGACTGCCTCCACACAAAGCTTCCTTTTCTAACTCCATAAAGAAAGCCTAAAACACAGGAACGTTTCGAAGAATGTACTTTTCTGTCTTCAGGTGGAAAGTGGAAAGATAAATCCTGTTCTGTTGGGCCCGTTAAAATGTCTTTGAAGCCTCTGTCAATGGGCAATGCCCAGCACGTCGGTCAGGATTGTTCTTGTTTGGTCAGACTCGCTTTTGCACAGAAACAGCGGTACCTGCTGGGCGGAATGCCTACTTTTTCATTATCATAAGTTATCAGGAGCTGAGAACGTTAATTGCTCTGGGGCACTAAAGTTTATGAAATGAATTTTACGGTGTAATTAAAAGACTTGTGGCAAAGAGGATTAGAATGGCACCAAAAAATACTGCAAAAACTCTTTTAACAGCCGTGGCTATCGTACATATTTGTACTAGTAGAGGGTAATTCTTTTAGGTTCTTTAGGCGTTTCCCTTGTATGTCCACTACAGAAACAGGAGATTGTGTTGGCAGCTGAAAACATGCTTATTTTTTAAGGCTTTTTCGCAAGGTTTTTTTCTTTCTGATGGACACTCAGGGTGTTGAACAGGCGATGCGCGCAGCAACTCATATATTCTAATCGTGTGTGCCCTTAGCCTTTTTTCGATTTTAACCAAAACCGGAATATACGGCAAGCTACAACGACACTCCCAGATATTGGGGTAACAACAAGATTATCTCTATCAAAGTCACAAACTCAAAGGACAGCCCAGGTGTGCATCTACTCATTCCTAGTCTTAGCACTGGATGAACTCAGAGGTCAAATTCACGCTCGGACTGTTTTAACCATGCAGGCAGAATACCCGGTAACCATTGAATGTGAGGTTTGCTAGACCCTCGACCTGGTCTGCTGGGGACACGAACTCAGGATCATCTTATTGTAGTTGATATAGCGACTAGCCTATCCCCACCCCAACCCTGTCCTGTAGGCCCTCAGAAATTTTCACATATTATTAACATCTCTGTAAGCATTTTCAATTTTTCTTACATAATCAAGAAAACTTCTCACCTTCTTCCCCGATATTAATTAACGTGAAGAAGTCTTTAACCATTTTTGAGGGACTATTGGCGATGGAAACTTGAGAATCTTCGAACTTTCTTTCCGTAAGCCAGTGAAGCACCTTTAATCTAGGAGAGGTATTGTGTGTAAGGGTGGTTTCTTGTACAAACGATTGGTCAGTGGGTGTAAACGTCCCTTAGAACAGCGTCCGTGCCTTCCCTTACACCCCACACTTGTTTCCACGTGGCTGCCCCTGAGAAGAGCCAGATCCCGACAACAGACGGTAACACCTGTTGCTGCCCTGTCTTGTGTTTGCCAACGAACCGTAAAACACGGAGTCTCACCTTCACTCCCACATTACCCTGTGTCCTGCTGCCCGTTTTGTTTGTGCGTGTAACTTCTCTCTTTGATCACCTGGACAAGACGACCGGACACCGCCATGTGACGCTTTGGAGAGTGCTGAAGAACAGACGTGCGTAATAATTGTAGGCGAGTAGATGAAAAGGAAGTCATGGGAAAAGTTATGGTCGTTATTAGGGTGGGAGGTGGGAGGGACGTGAGAAAGAGCATGAATATTAAAAGATCCTCAGGTTTTGCCCCAATGAGACTGTGATATTTTAGCCTAGCATGAAACTAATGGACTCGTGAGAATTATTGGCTTGAAGGGAGGGTGGTGGAATTTGGGTTTTTATGTTTAGTGGTGAAAAGCAACATGATTTCGAAACATATGGAGTAAGTGGCGTAAGAAAGCCAGCCATTTGAAGCTGTATAGGGAAGTAATTGTCATTTAATGTATGAATCACACGGAACAAACAAATAAACACGCTGTGTGAACAACATGCAAATATTTCTAAATGCCGGAACATGGAGTATGCACGCTCACAGCGGTACTTAAAGCTTAATTCCCCTCTATTTTGACTACTAACTCATATCAAATTTTTTTGTTTTGGAAATTATTTACATAGATTTTATTTCCCAAGGATTTCCAATGTACAAATTTAACCATCATCTGTTCTTGGATAAAATATCCTGCTTGTGCAGACAGACAAAATGAACTCCATAAATCTATTCGCATCTCCTAATCTTTCTATTGTATGTGTTAATCATATGGCTTTGAAATTGAGTTCTTTATTTCAGCTGCACAACCTGTATTGAATTTGGATTAGCCAGTGACAATAGAATCCACAGAATTCGCGACCTCCTGTGCCATTTCCCTCAAAAGCGGCAGATGTATTTACAGTACATTGAGTCAAATTTAACCGCACACCGACTCGAACAAATTGCGGTCTGTTGCCATGTGACTTCTTGCAGTTTTGGTCAATAAATGAAAAAGTGTCAAGTGAATCCTCTGACGCCAATCATACTGCAAGTAATGATACAAGTTTCTGTGAGACGGCAGTGGGGTACGCGGACTCACCTTCCATAATATTTTAGTTTCACCCCTTCTACCTACTCATTGTAAGTATTGAGGGTTATTGCTGCTCCTGATTATCCACAATGACACACACACACACACACACTCAGACACACCACACTCGATAGGACTCCCTTGGACGAGGGATTGGTCCGTCGCAGAGACTTCTACCTGTACAACGCACATCATTTACAATAGACGTACACCCATGCCCTCGGCAGGAAGCGAAAACGCTGTCCCAGCAAGTGGCGCCCGCATACCCACGCCTTAGAACGCGCGGTTCACCGGACCGACTACAGACTACATAGTTCTGCCATCATCCGCACCACAACCGAAACCTCATACCTTAGGCCCTAGGTTTAACGTACATTTCCTTTGAAGATTTGGGTCTCCCGGTTAGTTGACGTTGTGTCAAAGCATACGTCTTCTTGGACTGCTTCAAAGTGAAAGATATATAGGTCCTACGATGCTTCAAAATGTCAGGAATCATCAAACATCAGAGCGTCACATCCCGTAAAACCTGAATCTTCAGGCTTACCGTTATGGTAACCTCAAACTTCGCACCTGTTTGTTTCACAAACCTTTTGCCTGTAGGTAGCAATGCTAGCAGGAATTGTAACATTTTTCAAGTTTATTATGGCTGCTTAATTTCTATTGACACACTCACAGGTTCTCGCTAACTAAAATGTGCAAAATATTTTACTAAACATAGCTAATGTTGCTATGCACGCAATGTTTAACATAAACATACATAAACAATATGTTCAGAACTGGTCATATTCAACAGTTCGCTACCAAATACAAGCTATATTTACATGCAGTAAAGCTGTGAAATATTCCAATTACTATTTTTAACATTTGAGTTTAGACATAGTTCAAGAGATGCAAATTGGGAAGCTGTGAGATATTCAAATTAGAATATTTAATATTTGAGAACAGACGTAGTTCAAATGATGCAAATAGAAAAGCTATGAGATAGTCAAATTAATATTTTTAATATCTGAGATCAAACATAGTTCAAGTGATGCAAATAGGACGGCTGAAGTAGCTGGGAAACGTCTTTAGAATGCAAGAACTGGATCCTTGCTGAAAACTTACACTCCTTTAAGCAGAAGGCACTCGACGTGTAGAAAACATAAGTAGAGATGGCTTGGAGTCGGTTGAGGAAGATCTAAAGAACATGGGCGTTAGGAACTGGAGACGAATGTCTCAGGATCGAAAACAGTGGAAGGCACTTTTGGAATAGGCTGAGGTTCACCTAGGATTGTAATGCCATAATAATAATAATAATACATTATTACACCTACTTTACATGGATGATTTGAAGTTGATCGCTAAATCAGAGGAAGAGCTCCAAAAACAGATACAAACAGTTAAAACCTTCAGTGATGATATCCATATAGAATTTGGACTTGAAAAATGTGCCAAGATTGCACGTAAAAGAGGCAAACTGGTTCACTCGCAAAATTTAGTGATCAACATCAACAGAGAAATACAAGTGCTAGAACAGGGAAGAATGTACAAGTACCTTAGGATTGAGGAAAGTGAAGGCATACAACATCAACAAATGAAAGAAAGATTGAAACAGGAATATAATAGGAGATTAAGAATGGTACTGAAATCTGAACTGAATGCCAGGAATAAAATTACAGCAATTGGAGCACTAGCTGTCCCAGTGTTGAGATACAGTTTTGGTATAATTAACTGGAGAACTGAACAAATAAAAAAGATTGACAGGAAAACTAGACAGATGCCAACAATGTATAAAATGCATCACCCAAAAGCTGACATAGACAGGCTATATGTAAAGAGGAAAGAAGGAGGGAGAGGACTGGTACAAATCGAAGCGGCATATAAA
>Ga0136643_10011762_pt1 | contig 13000 bp, 9 predicted proteins | sample TergutLab28metaG_FD_96883 | JGI IMG/M metagenome (GOLD analysis project Ga0136643, IMG submission 96883) | Labiotermes labralis P1 segment gut microbial communities from Petit-Saut dam, French Guiana - Lab288 P1 (version 3) (version 3) | ecosystem: Host-associated > Arthropoda: Insects >...
CAAATTGTCGTGTCTATTTCTACTGCTTATTTTTTTCCAAACAGTTTGTTCAACCTTATGTTTGTTGGACTGTGCATCATCTTGATAGTTGAATAAAGAGAGACCAACTTGATGTCACTTGCTTTATTATTTCATTATTTAACGCTCAACATGTTTCCGATGTTAATACATCCATCCTGAGGAGCTTGCGACTTATTTGTTGAGTTACTTCATGGGTTGTATTGCTCTGGTTCGATGTGTGTTGGTGTTACGTTGTGGTTTGGCTGGGGTGGTGTGGTATCCGTATGCAGGCTGAAGCCTGCATCCGGATACCACACCACCCCAGCCGAACCACAACGTAACACCAACACACATTGAACCACGTATGTGTAAGTTCATACATACATCAGAATATGTTCAGGAAACATTACCAAAAAACATGCCACACACAAAGAAAACTCAATAACAATAAGACATCGCAGCAGCTAATATTTGCAGAAACACGCTTTCTAAAACAACCACGCACGTCACGACTAAACATTCGCCACTAAATAAGTACGCTAATGTATAAACCTCTATCCTTACAGAGCAATACAACCCATGAAATAGGTCAACAAATAAGTCGCAAGCTCCTGGGGGTGAATGTATTAACATCTGAAACATGTTGGTCGTTAAATAATGAAATAATAAAGCAAGTGACATCATGTTGGTTTCTCTTTATTCAACAGTCTGTTCAAGTCGCTGTGTGACACACCGCGGGAGTTCCCGCCCGTCCACGTTCACGACAGGTGGCACTACAGATCTCATTAATGCCGGATACTGTAGATACAATGTTATGAGCTCCTGATGATGAGTGAAATATTGCCCGAAACATGTTGAGCAGTTGACAGATTTAAATAAACTGTATTCTGTTGCGTCTTTTTGGATAATTATTGCCATATTATACGATGCACGGTCCATTGAACATTGAAAAAACGAAGTTACATTCAGACGTGTACCGCTAAACCACATTGACACTCTGAAAGTAAATAACGCCTAGGTAACCTCGCGGAGCACAATATTTACAGTGTTGTTACGAAAAGGATTTACTAGCTTCTCGCCAACCTCCACGCACCGGAGGACCCCAACACCTTTCATCATTCCTCCGCTGCTTATTCAATACCCATAGTCTGACACTCAGATTATACGGGAGAATACAACACTGTTTATGGATTCTGAAATACACTTCCCTGCTAACAATAGCTATAGCGTGTTCAACCGCCGAAACACAGTTGTGTGAATTTTATTCCGTTTGCGTATTTTGGCATTCTTCATATTTGTACCGTGCATCAATGACGATTAAAACACTTTATTTTCCAACAGATGCACAAATATATACTTTGTAGATATAATTAGAATTATTATAAAATATTTTAAATTGCTTCATCATGTTTCGGATCACAGGGGATCCATCATCAGGGAACGCTATACAGTGCTTGGCTAAAATTACAGTAATGTTTATTTTCGTGTCCGTTTTGGCAAGTTTACATCATTGCAATTCTTCGTTTAACACTTTACTGGCTTCTCCGTATTGCACTTGCCCCATTTAAAGCTCCTTCATGTCGCTGCCATCGCAGTTCTAGGTGCGATCCAAGGGATTCCTTCAGAACACATTTCAACCTACTTCGACTGCGTGTCCACCAACGATTTCCCTGAGTAATCGCTCTAATGGCCAAGCCGACATCTCACACTATGCAATTTTAATGTAGTCCTCCCTCGAAATGTTGGTGTTCATCCCTTCAAACACTCGTGCAACCCTCCACCACTCCCCTTCAATCCAGCATCAGTACGCACACACAAGTATGTCGCGGTACTCTTCGCACTGCATTTGAGTGTGTAAATGTACTAACCAATACCCACGGTTGCGAAATTTAGCTCGTTACATTTATACTGGTTCGAGTGGTTCCTGAATCCAGAAATGCTGATTGGCATCCATCACCAGCTACATTTTTCAAAATGGTTAGTATGAGGGAGAATTGTGATAGTAAATTAAACAGCTAGCACAAGCGATTAATAAAGCAATGAGCAGGAAGTAATAAACGTTGAGATTAAAAGGCTTAACTTTCTCATGCTGCGCGTTCTTCCGTTTAATTCACCACGTTACGATATCTACTGCGCATGTCACAGTGGCAACAGACAACATATTTAGAAAGAAGAATTTAAAAGAACGTGACCGCGAGGTGTTTGTGGCCCACTCAAAATATTTTTCAAAAATTTACGTGCAGAATACCAGAGTCTTAGGTTTTTTTAAATTACGCTTCTTCCCATAAATAATTTACGTAATATAACATGCAAAGACTGAATACGTGAACATGAGCTGTGAGCGGACAGAGTTTGCAAAACAGTCTGTAATGACCTACTGAAATGTACTACCCCTAAAAATTTGATCTATATACTGCAGGAAACAGAGGAAAAATCTTACATCCAGTCAGGAAATTCCTAACCCTGCCGAGACTGGAAGAATATATCTCCAGAATACAAGTCTAGAGCCTCACTGTGATATCATTTTTACCGTGCCTGAGGCACAGAAGGGATAATAATATTAAAGTGAAAATTCAAATAACAGTTTGTGAATATGCGCACTGTCTTGCGATTCAAGTTGTGTGTTCTGCTAAAGAACAAAAATGGCTCTCTGTTTATCCAACGATTACAGACTGACACGAGTAACCCACTGTATCTGACAGTTACGTTACAGAAAATATCTAATTAGTTTCGACGCCGTAAGGCGTGCGGAGGAATGCAAAAACATCCCCATACGACACTGAGGCAAGTGGTCAGATTCACGCTATGACCGCTTTACCCCTGATGAAGGAATTTCTTGTATCCTTAGAATAGGAGACTGGATGCGTCCCACAACCGGTTTGGACGTTTCAGAAAAGAAAGAGATTCTTCGCTCCAGCCGAGAATCGAAGAGCAATTCCTCAGTTTTCAACCCGAATTCCAGTCTCAATGAAGACGGAATTATCCATGCTTTCTAAACTATGTTATAAACATGCAAATACTTTGAATTTATGTTCATTGGGTCATCCCATGCTTTACATTGTACATATTTATGTTTCATGCTACTCCTGTTTCCAGTTATAAAAGATGTAAGTTTAGCTGTTATGTTCCATTAATCACAGTAAATACTGCTATATTCGCACGTTCACTGCTCCTAGCTTGGATGTGGTAAAGTAAGTTTTCACACTTGTGCTATGCTACTTTGTCTTGTTTGAAACTTGGATGAGGAACAGGACGGCCCAGAGATGCCCAAAACTTTGAGTGTTGCAGAAACTCTTGTCGAAAGAGAACCTTCTTGATCCTGTTTTAGTTTCAACTTCTCTAATCCCCCGTTCTCTTACCTTAATTCTCTACGGCGATACTCCCTTCATACATCAGACAAGGCCTTAAATATCACATGTAACTTCATATACCAACTACATTCTATAGATTGCCGGGAAGTCTTCACTATGCTACATTGTCAAATGTCATTAGTATAATGAAGGGTAGAACTCTGTAGCAGGAATTCCGTCACGATATAACTATCGTTAACGTTTGAATTACATTCACACACATCTGCTATTATCAGGATTGTGAATTTTGAAGTGTCCTTAGAGGTGTAATTTAGAACTCCGTTCCGCTGGGCTATGACTCCGCGTTTCGAAGGAACATGTTGCCTTCATCGTCGTGGGTTCGAGTCCAGGATCTTTAAGATTTCCTAGGCCGGATTTTGTGACAATCCGAAGGAAAATTACGCCCTCATATTGAGTCGGAGACAGAAGGTCGGACTTGGTACCAATGCAACACTCACAACAGGCAGACGTCCATGCCCCCGGTGGGATTCAAACCCACGATCCCAGCAGGCGAACGGCCGTAGACCTACGTCTCAGACCGCGCGGCCACTGGGACCGGCATTGAAGCTTTCTAATATTTATTTTTGAAGCAGCCTTGTTAGACGATCTTATAAAGAATGTTTAGTAGCAGTAGTGTCGTCAGGAATTATAGCATACATACTTCCTGCTTGTATTTTGATAATAAACAGATGTTTTTTTTAGACACATTTGTTTAATTTGTCTTTTTGAAGGGGCGTCTTCTCTTTTGCAGACCTCTGACGTCAGGTCATCGAAAAAAATGATGTGTAAAGCATCTGGGTTGTCCAAAGAAGCCGAATGTATTTACTCCCACGTAGCAGACCTTCTCGACTTGTAAATAGTCTACATATTTTTCTTGCTGTTGCAGGTACAATTGTTGCAAAAATTTTAAAGAAGGTAGGGAAGTAATTTCGTGGAATTTTATCTTGTGTTATATTAAGTGACAGAGACACCGAACAGAAACGGAGGTTATTGTTATAGTAGCTCTTGAGAAAGGAGATGAGATGTTTCTTCCAAAGTATCAGGACGGAGACAAATGTGGGGCTCGTATTCCTTTTATATTTAACAATCGACAGTAAACTCTTTTTCAAAGATTTTATATTCTCATGCTGGTAAATGGGTACTTGGGACACGGACAGTTACGATTCCCGAACTTTCGAGATAACATAAAGGTAAACCTTTTAGATCATTCAACGCTTCAAATTGACCCAACTACTTTGTCCCGAAAAGTAGCAGACTAAACACACAGTGAAGCAACATTACATCCCTGCAGGACTGATCCTTCGTCCACATCGCTGCGGAAACCTAACACACTGGATATAAAACTACACCACAATTTATCCAAGATAATCCTCTCATCCGACACTAAACAAAATCTACAGTTGATAGAGATTCTTTTAATTCCGAAAAAAAAAACATTCAAGTACTAGTCTGGTCTTTGTTGAATGGAACGTGGACATCCCTAAGTGTTGTTTCTCCTTCTGTCTCTAAACCGGAACCAACCGCCAGTTTCTCACACTGAAAGCTGCTTGCTACCTGCTCAGAAGGGGACAGCCATGTGTCGATATGTGGTCTGTTTCCCGTCTTGTTGACAACACGGTGCCCGAGTGGTGAGGAAGTCGCACATTTCAACATTCACCAAATCATCATCACCGGCCGCCTGCATCAATCACCCTTACGCAGTCATGTAACTGTTAGCTTCCCACCTGTCTTACTGGACCAGTAGTGCTCTGCGAGAGTTACGTACACAGCTACGAACTGGAGGCAAAGAACGACGATTTAAGGCAACCAATTAATTTTATCAGTTATTGTAACTACCAGACGTTAGACGGATTCAATCATATTTATTTAGATTCACAACAGTAACGAACAAGAAAATAATTGACAAATTATCTATATTGCCCCTTTAAAACTCTGCAAGATGGAAAGAGACAGATAAAGAAAAGAAGAAGCAGTTGGGTGTAGAAGCATTACCTTTACTGTTACAGAGGGCTACAGAAAATTTACGGTTCTAAGGTTTGCCACTCAGTGCAACCTTGTCCAACTGATAAAAGTATGCCGGAAGAAAGTTGGAAAGTGACGCAGGTACGTTGATGAGAAGTGGACCGTTGGAGTATGCAGAAGAAAAAGGAGGAGTACGAGAAGGAGGAGGAGGAGGAGGAGGAGGAGAAGAAGAAGAAGAAGAAGAAGAAGAAGAAAAGTTTGCATTGAGAACCACAAAAACCCACACATGAACAGAATGTAAAGTTTTTGAGAAGTACACCTGGTAACCCTTCGGCTTATGTAGGTTTTAATACTAGCCTCAGGTTAATTACAGGTGCAACACGTAAGTATTAACGTGATGAATTGCGGAGAATACATGAAACAATAAACGGATTTTAGAAAAAAGCGTAGTGTTACAAGGTGATGCTGTGGTACATGGTGGGTAGTGAGAATCTGTCAACGAACCGATCCGAGAAGAGGAAAGGTCAGTTGCACTTTAGATCAGAAGGTCCTGCAGCTTCCGCACTAACAGTTCCTCACTACAGGAAACCAGAAAATTACAAAGTTTTGCACGAATTCGCTTAAATATGTACGTGTACTAAGACGCAGACTACCCATAAGTTACCATAAATGACAAAATACAAAGCCAGAAGTAGCATTTATATTAACAAATATTGGGGTGAATGGAGCAAACTACACGCGGGAATTGTTAAATTACAAATCAAAGGGTTACAGAATGTTTAGAGCAAACAAGGTGACAAGAAAGATAATGCTGATGACGTAAAAGCGAAAGTGTTTTTCTTTGAAGTACAAGGGCAGGTAAAAGAAGAACAAGTTGTCATTTGAATTTAATTTGGCCTCTAATTCTAGATTACAACCTTCTTACTGCAGCATAGTTCAGATCGGATTCAACATTGGACTCAAGAAGTCCCACTGTCATAAAATGTGGCTACAGGGTGCAACCCAGTAATAGCACTGTTCGAACACAGTGCAAGCTGGATCAAACCGTAAATATTCCGGCTTGAATAATCAGACCCATCTCGAGTCCAGGCTGAAAGACTGACTATTCTCACTGAAGTGTTATATGGTTTTGCCAGTCTCCCCAGACATATGTTGAAATACTGTATCATGTAACGCCACAACCGGTTCTTTTACATTCATTCCATTCCGTTATTAATTGCCATTATAAAGTCTGTCGCTGTACACTGCTGAAAGCTTCTGTAAATAAAATAATATATATTATTTAGGTTCATCTTTTTTATGTCTTATACTTAAGGAAAACAAATTTTTGACTTCATCGACTGCACAACTGTACCTCTTCTGTTAAACTGATTGTCGTTACCGACAGCGCAATTCCGGCCTGGTGTTTTTACTCACTGCTGTGTTAGGTGGAATCCACCACTACTCGCTTCCACGCTACACATGACGTTATTAGTACACAGTGCCAGTGAACTCTATCGACAGCAAGATTTATAGTTCAAACCGAGTACGAAAGCCAGTAGTAAAACAAACACAATCAAAAACGAAAAAAAGGCGTAAATATAATTTTAAAATTAATTTATTAATCCAAACATATCAATATGATGGACAATACGTGCAGAAAGCATGAACAAGATAAGAAATTCGTACAAAATATTAGTCGACAAATGTGACGGACGCGGACTACTCAAGAGGACAAGGATAACTTTAATTTTTATCTCAAATAAAATTGTGTGTGTGAAGAAATGCCCACGTATGTTAGGATACCTTTAAAACGGGCATATTTCTTTACCATGTGTGAGAGTATTAGATTCTGAAATGCGGCAATACTTCATGGTGTTCGTGGCAAAATATTTGGGAAAGAGTGTACAGTCTTGGGCCAGAATTATAATTCCCCTGGTCAAAGATGCGGCTGAATGTAACAGGGTGGAGATTCTGCGGGGTGTTAATGTGGAATCGATGACTCGAGGGGATCCGCAGATAACGAGACCAAGGGAACGACATATGGGCCCACGCGTCTGTGAGTACGTCCATTCTTGCAACAAAAAATGTGTCCGGTCCGGACCAAGAGAAGCTAGTCTACTCAGCAGACTGCAACTGTTGCACTTGCACTGCCAATTAGATTCAATCGTGTAATTAACTAATTAATGCATATCTTATTAAATGAAAATCTTTCAACTGAAATGTTTTACAGTGCAGTCTGAGAAGAGAAGATGGTTTGGAAAGGTTAGGTTAGGTTAGGAAAGGTGTGTAGCACAACTTGTGAAATATGCGATAATTTTCACCCGTTCAAGGAACTCTAACTGTACCAGCAGGTACTTGTGAAGTCAATCAAGACTCCTGTCAGCCCCAGTCATTCTAATTCCAGTCACAAGCCTAGAACTTTATTGCTATACGAACCTCCACGATTAGTCAATCTGAGGCAATATTTAAAAAAAAATCTATAATGTAAACAACCAACTAGATGCAACAATAACAATTTTATTGATAATTTCAATTATCTCAACATGTTTCGGGCAATAATTTCGCTCATCCTCAGGAGCACTAGACTGTGTTTACAGCTTTTGGTATAAAGCTGTAAACACAGTCTAGTGCTCCTGAGGATGAGCGAAATTATTGCCCGAAACATGTTGTGCTAATTGAAATTATCAATAAAATTGTTATTGTTGCGTCTAGTTGGTTGTTTATATTATTGTATCAGTGACGCACGGTCATACAAACATCAAAAATAATTTCTGTTGAGCCGCCAGTAAATTTGTCAGGAGTGTACCTGGTAACATCAGGTTTTGTGCAGCTGGCATTCTTTACACCAACCGCACAGTCTATATATCGTTTATCATACATTCCAAGCTCTAACAGCATCAATACACATACTCTTCTTGTCTCTATTTGCAATTGTTTCTCTGCCTTCCCCAAGGTTGGTTTCATTTCCTTTGCTTAATTTTTCCATTTATATTTTGTCCCGTAGAAATCTGCCTAGTTTTTCGAATTCTCTATCCTAGACCAACTAATCATTTCCTTACATTTTTCTCCTTTGCCATTTAACAACTTCCTATTCACGAATTTTTACCTCCAACTTTGTGTGTGTACACTTCAGATTGTACGTATCTCATTTTAATCATCCCTGCATAAGGGGCATTTGTAAGTTATGTTATAAAACTGGGTTTACAGTTAAGCACTTTTACTATCAACCTAAGTAGGTTCATATTTTCCTTGCCAGTCGAAGTCAGTTTAACAAAACCAGCACAGCCCTACATATCTGTCAACACGTTAGGCTTCCGAAGAAAACTACAGGAAAATCGGTCACTGTTTTTCATCATTTTCCAACCAAACACTTTAATGTCCAATTTACTATTATTCTTACATCTAAGTCTATGCCAGTAAGCTAAATATTCCTGCCATATTCCATAAACAAAATCTGTATACGTCTCTTCTTTCTTTTGGACCTGAAGAGCTGCCAGTCTGTAATGTTCTTGATATCAGTCACCTGAATAATACCAACTACCTATCATAAATTTTGGATCTTCTCTTGGTACATGTCTAATATTCTCAGTTTCACTATAACTATCATAGAAGGAACTGGTTCAAGTTGCAAAGTTTATGAATTATTTGCTAAGTGTCCAGGCTGAATCTCATCTGGAACAGCAGTTAAACTGAGAGCTTTTGTCACTTTTCTCTGTTCCCACAGAAAACTCCGGGATAGCACCTTAATCAAAGACCGCTTACTGCAAAATTCCTCCCAGTTTATAATTCACCAATCCTTTCGCCAGTCTACACTATATTGTCATAAAATAGACAACATATAAAATAAATCGCCATTACAGACAGTGCCACCGTACACATTTGGTGTGTTTTGTTTTCTGTTTCAAAATAAGGAAATATTTACACTGAAAATTTATTAAGCCGAGATGAAGAATGTGTGGCATTACACCTCCACTCCCGCACAGGCTTTCACGATGTGGCGTTTAATTAAGCAAAAGGCCAACTTAACTTTACCTGTTTTTTTATTACTTTAATAATATCCTTCCATAGACTCCCACGTCTCCACGTTTTTCTATTCGCTTCAGTTTTACCGACTAAACTCCAGCGCGCTTTAACAGCGGCTTCGATTCTCCTTGGCGCTTCCAATAATGTTCTGGAATTACCAACCGCTCTATTTTCAGGGGATTAATTCGCGCGGTTGGCAATGCAATGACGTACCTTGTTTCAAAAATCATGTTCCCGGCTTGAACATGTCCACCTCATCCATGTATGAATATGTAAGGCACATCCTGGCTGCAATATTCAGAATAATATTTGCTCTGTCAGTATCGTTGTTAAAATATGAAACATTCAGCATATTGGAAAGATTCATGAACACATTTCCCTAGTCTTCTTTTGCTGTTATTCTTACAGAAAACAGAACAGTGTTTCTGCCTATAGGAACACACTTACATAGACGTTCACACCCGTATCACGCTCCAAGCAGGGTAGGGGGGAAAATTTATAGTACATATACCGTTACAATGTGAAGTTTGTATGTTATTCTATGATATCTTAGAGGCTGCTCTACTCTTGCTAACTTATAGCAGGATCAACTATATGTTGCCACATTGCTACTGTTGCACACAACATTCAGACACAGGGTATAAATAATATATTCCTTGATATTATCTCGCAGTTGAAGCTCTGGATTATCCAGGGCGCTTAAGTTGACCAATACCTTTACTATTTGCAAATAGGGCCTCTATTCTACAGGTTCCTCCATTTAAGAGTAGGGTTCCAAGTTAAAAATTTTTACAATAAAATAAAATTTGTCCAATGCCAGAATGAAATAAATACAAATTTGGAATTTATATTCAGTGGTCTGTGCATCACGTAATATGTGTCAATAATTATCCAACAAGATACAACAATATACAGTTTATTTATATCTGCAAACTGCTCTACATGTTTCAGGTGGTATCTCCACCCATCATCAGGAGCTCCTATCACTGTATCTACAGTATCTGGCATTATTGAGACCGTTACTGCTACCTGTAGTGAGCTTAACGCTACTTTTACGTTTAACAGTTTAAATTTTAATTGTTCCGCGTCTTGTAGCATTAAAAAAACCTTTAAGAATCCCACATTTTTCACTCCGTGCATTGTAATAAAAACCTCTACACTTTGCCACACAGCGTGTTTGTGTGTTGCGTATGGTTATCACATTACACTACTACACTTTCCTATACAGGATCAATCGATGTGCCTTTAAAAATGGATGCGGAATGTGTTCCTCTGCACGGTAATCTTCTCTTCTCTATACTTTCCTTGAAATATGAAGGACCTTAGATGTCCGAAAAGTGTGGCCGAAACGTGTCGTCCTCAGTTATATAACATACAGCAGCAAATTGCTGCATTAACGGTTTAAATACATATTCTTTCACAAAGAATTTTGTGTAATACACGTACAGTCGAACACAACTATATTTTACCTAGTAGTACAGTAGGAATACAGCTACATGTTTCGGCCCTATATGTGGGCCATCTTCTGGTTGTGATTTAACTTACAGAGCAGCTATACAAGATGTGTGGGGTGTTCTTTTAGGGTATTGGAGGTTGGGTGGGGGGAACGAGATCTCGTTCCCCCCACCCAACCCCCCAAAAAAACACCCCACACATCTTGTGTAGCTGCTCTGTAAGTAACATCACAACCTGAAGATGGCCCACGTATAGCGCCTAAACATGTAGCTGTATTCCTACTGTACTACTAGGTAAAATATAGTTGTGTTCGGCGGTGCGTGTATTACACAAAATTCTTTGTTATTGAACCAACACAACGGGGATGACGCACCTCAAGTTATATTCTTTCTTAACTAAGTGCTATCCAATGTAAATGGATGTCTTACGCAACAAAAAACGAAATAATTTTATGTACTAGGTGTTATATCTGTGGCTCAAGCATAAACGCTTAAGAAGGACCCAGCAGTTTTCGAAGATTCGTCTACTTTGTGATCTATATTTACTTGTCCCACACTATACATACGATTCTGTAGTCAGATATCCAAGAATTATAATATTAATAGAGGAGACAGAGGCAGTAGCTAGCTGGTGGTGCTGCTAAGTGGGGTGTAGAGAGCCCTTTGGCGGTAATGGGTGTAGGGGGTGTAACAGAAGAACCATTTGACAAGGACTATTGAGGGGGGCTTATGTTGTGTTTAGCCCTAGTTAGCCTTCCTTTTGTCTTGCCCTCGAGCGACGCATCTGTTGCGGTGTACTACTCTACGCCGGCTGCCAATTGCACGTCACAACAGACGTTTCCGGAAACATCTTGGTGCTAACCCTGTTCAACATTTGGTTATCGAACGTATGATTTTACCGCGAAACTCTAACAAGGCCAATCTTTGTGGGAAGAGAGAGCAATTTACTGATTTAGTTTCCCAGCGTAGTTAATTCAAACTACACTGACAAACGTTTAAGACATACGCCTCCTTTGTAAACAGTTTTACTTCAATTTGATTCCTAACAGCGTGTTCCAATATTCTGTGTGTCCGGAGTACACGATTATGAACTGCTCCTTGTGCTTCCTTAGTACTTCATGTATGCCGTCATTAAAAACAATGTGAAGTGCACTGGCAAAAGACGAAACGCTACAAGCCTATGGCGAATAACGTCACAACATTAATTACACAGCAAGCTGTCCTGGGTGGTGACAGTGGTGGTAGTCGTGGTGAACATGATGATGACGATGATGATGAATATGATAATTGTAATTTGCCTGTTACATGTCGATGAAGAACATATGGTGAGAATGCTCGAGAATAGATTGTAGAGGAAGATCCTTGGGTGTCAGTGGAATTCTACGTAACCTCACAGCCAGGAGCTTCACGAATTTTCAGTCTTTATTAAATATCTTTCGGTTAATCAAATCAAGAAGAATAAGATGGACGAAGTGCATGTCAATTGTGGGAAAGAGGAAATGTGCATACATGGGTTGGTGTGGAAACCTGAAGCAAAGATTCCACTTGGAAGAACTAGGTGCAGATGGTAGTATAACAAAATGAATCTCCGAAACATAAGATGGAAGGGCGTGAACTGGGTGGATATACTTCAGTACTGGAACAAGTGGCGGAGTCTTGTGAATGCGGTGATGAACAACATAGTTCCATAAAATGTTGTGACTTTCTTACTTACCACAGTGATTAGCTTTTCGTGAACTATTCTGCTTTATGGATTTGCTTAGCTCGTAAACTATAATAATATAAGCGATGCCAGTAACGACCACATTCGTGATTAAGAAACTCTTAATCACGCATTAACAAAGATCATAGAAATATGGCTAAATACTAAATACGTCTATAAAGACTTTGAAAGTGTTTAGTACTCCACTTGATCCATAAATCTGCCATATCTGCATGTTAGAAGCTGTCGATATCAGCACCTTCTTCAACAGTTCCACTGACATAACAGAGTCTGTGCAGTGCTGCGAGCATGTTGTGGTTAGTCCAACAGTCTCTAAACCCGGTAAAATAGTGATTAAACAGTTAATTACATAATTTGACGTTCAGGTGACCGTGCATCGTGAAATATTCTTATAATGAAACCAACTAGATACACTAATTTCTCAAATTTGTTTTTGGAATAAAACTCTACATGTTTCGGACAGTTCCTCTGTCCATCATCAGGAGTTTTTCACTGTACACATAGCA
>Ga0136643_10011763_pt1 | contig 12999 bp, 5 predicted proteins | sample TergutLab28metaG_FD_96883 | JGI IMG/M metagenome (GOLD analysis project Ga0136643, IMG submission 96883) | Labiotermes labralis P1 segment gut microbial communities from Petit-Saut dam, French Guiana - Lab288 P1 (version 3) (version 3) | ecosystem: Host-associated > Arthropoda: Insects >...
ACATATCACCAACCCACCTGACTTCCTCTTGCATGACCCATTTATATAGACAGTACCACACCACCCAATGCAAATGTCTACTCCAATGAATTTGTCATAAACCAATTAAATGTTGCGCATGATGAAAGCACTAACTTGAATGTCATTTTCTTGTCCCCCCCCCCTCTCTCTCTCTCTCTTTTAACAGATTTTTAAATCACTTGATACCACTCTGCTGTAGACACAGCAGCAGGTTGCTGCAGTTATTGTGTATATACCATCATGTATTATACTTAAGGTAGCACAGCACTGTTCATCATTTGTTCACCTACACTGCACTCTTACCAGAATGTCAAACTGAAGAAGCATGAGAACCTTAAAAAAGAGTAATGCTGTTTCAGAAATTGGGGAGCACTGAATAGAAAAGTACTTTCATTTTTGGGGGGCTTGAAGGGGTTCATTGTGTACATAGACATCTTTAATTGTGTGGGGTTTGGACATTGTGGCTTCAATTGGTCAGGGAAGAGTTTCTGTGCTCCAGTAACTGCAAAGAAGAAAATTGAGTTTTTTATTCAGAATCATCTGCGAGTTCTTGTATATTCAGAATGCCTACTTTTTAGTTCTACTGTTAAATAAAGGAACCTCTGATATAAAAGCCTCCTGGTTCAGTGCCCCTACACTTAATTGTCACATAATTCCAGTACCTGCTTCTCTTTTATTTTGTCTGAGTCAGTCTTGAAAAACTGGGCATAGGCAATAGTACTTTTATGTTCTGGTGATTATCTTTGATGTGAAGATGTTCTCTGTGTTTGTATGTTTGCTGCCTCTTGTGGTAGTGTGCAGTCTGCTGTGTATCCACCATATTGGTTGTTCATATATAGAATACAGTAGAACTGCACTTATTCGGACTCTGGTTATCCAGATCACCAGTTATCCAGATTGACTTGGCTCTTGGGATAATTGGCAAGAATACTACAAAACTAACTTGCCTTGAAATTAACGATTATCATATCAAGTACAGTGCAGTGTTATGACTTCAAGAACTTCAAATCAGGCGTGGTCAAAAAGCTTTAGATGCAGGAACAAATGGCGAATAGTAACAGCCAAACTTCAGACTACCAAAGTAGCCTATTTTCAAATAAAAATTCAATTATCCACATTTTCTGCATATCCATATGGCTCGCCATCCCAATTAATCCAGATAAGTGCAGTTTTACTGTATGTAATAACTACTGTTAGTGTTGCATTCATGACATAACATGTTTAATGTATAAGTCATACTAATTTAATTTCAGTTATTTACATTCTTTCAAGGACATTTCATAAAATCCAATGAGCAGTTTCTACTGTTTTAATTAGTGTCTGGCCCTTTTTCTACCAACCCCAAATGTGCTCATTGCAAAGAATAATTTATACAATGTCTATATATACATACTTTGTTTCTGTTTTTGAAGTTTTGTTCTTCACATTATCTTGGTGCAATCATGTTATGGGCTTAATAAACATGTGAATTAAGGCTTAGAGATACACAGATCTGAATTGGAAAAGATAGATTCCTTGTAAAAAAAAAATTAGAAAAGATACTCCAGGATATAAAAATTAACCCTTATAGGTCGAACTGTGAGTTACATATGACAGTGTGCAAATTTGACAGAAAGGGGTTAAAACTTCATGAAAAACATGTACCATTAAATACATGTTATCTTCTCCTCCTCCTCCTCTTCGTTCAGTGGCTGTTTGGCCCATTTTCTGGCCATGGCTTCCTCACTTACATGTCAGTTTCACAGTATAAGCCACAGTGCAACAGATATTCTGAATTATTTGTTTTGAAAACCAGAACACTCTCACTGCTGCTTTTCCTGCCACATTCAACAAAACATACCAGTCCTAGTACCAGCATTATTGCTGATAACTTTATTGCTGTCAGGGAACAGTAAAATTAATTTGGGGTGCCAATGTTAGAAACAGTTCTCCTCTGTTTTTGGCTCAGAACTTTGTTGTTTTGATTTATATGACAAAATCTTTCTTATTTTCTTCAGAACTTACCTCCATTCGTGAAAAGTGTATTTTGCGTGTAAAACTCGAGGGATGTGGTGTAATGAAATACAAATGTGAATTTTTATATTTTTGCTGTCACAGTGGTGAGACTGAAACATATTGAATAAAAGCTGTTGGGATTATGTTTTAAACAACCAGTACATATTTCAACTATATGTACTTGAATTGCACTTCTTGTTTATTGGCTTTCAGGGGTCATTGAATGGTGGTTTTTTTTAAAGTATACATTCTGTAGTATGTTCCTGTAACAATGACTGGAAACACTTGTGTAGTTCTTTGTGGTGATGGATTTGCATGTAATCAGAGCCACTGAATGTTACTGCAGTGCATAAGTGCTTGGTGTTATAAAATAATATTGATTGTGTATTTATGTATGTAAAGTTAAACTGTTTCATTGCTTTTACCAGTAATTTAAGAAATGGCTGTGTGTTTAAGTTGCGGTGATGACTGGTTGTTGACAAATTACACATCGTGTGTATCTGTGTATAGATGTGGAGGCAGTGTAAGTTGAGTGTAAAGACAGGACTGTTTAAACATACATTTACTTTTTCTTAGTATGTCTTTAAATTATGAAGGTGTTTTTCGGTTTTGTTGCTATGATCAGGTAGTACATTTGTGTGCTGAGTCTTCATTCAGTAGACACACGAGCTGTCAGCATCACATTGAACATAGCTGTCAGTTGTGTTTTGTTGCTGGTTCATTCATGAGGACAGCAGATTTCTTTTGAAATATGAAACAGTTGTGCCAAGGAAAAAAGGCACTCATTACATTCTATAAAATTCTAGTAGGATAAATTTCATTATTGATAGAAAAATGTGTGTGTTTTTTATAGTTCATTGAATATGCAGGCCCAAACATTGCTGTATGTATGGAAAGTTACATCTTACACTGCAGCAGTTGACCTGCTGAATGTGATTCTGCTAATATGTTAGATAATGGCTTTTTTTCCATAACACCAGCAAAATAATCTTTTGGCAAAGAGAAAATAAAAACTGTCACTCACAACTATGTTTAAATATTTTATTGCTACATGTTTTGGCCTTTGTGGAAATTCATCATGAGGCAATGAAAATATTCTTGAAGAGGGATTATTTGTATATAACCTATTAGAAGAAAATTTAATGGGTTGTATGTAAATCTTTCTTTATGTATTTTTTGTGTTGCATGATAATGGCTTTTCAAAAGAGCTGAAACATAAAACAATCAAATAATATAAACATAGTTGCAATTGAAGGTTTTTGTTTCCTCATCACTGTTTATACATTGTAGTATGATGTCACACATAGAGCAATAATCTTTTACGAAGTAGTTATCAATTACCATCAACATAATTATTGGTTGTGTTTTATCAGACAAGTTACATGGCTATATGTAGTCCAATAGGTGGTCATCTTCAGACTGTTAAAGTATGTAAACATAAAGTTGCAATTGCATTTTTCTTTAAGTACTTAAGTGGCCCAAAGGTGACTACCTAGTGTTTAAAATATGTAGCAGTACTACTCATCTGATAAGACATAAATAGTTGTGGTGATGGTGATTAGTAACTATTTTACTTTATGTGTGTGTGTAACACAACAGGACATAACAAGGTAAAAATAATCTTTTTTCACTGCTTGGAGATATTCTTCACTAAAGAAGGTGGGTAGAATATACAGCATGCAGAAAATAATCATGTCATAGATTGTGGTATATGGCACCATATGGTTTGGTAGGCTGGTACCACTGTACTGGAAGACCTTACTCCTTCCTTCTTCAGAGTAGAAGGCTGGATGTAGGCAACTGTACCTCCAGGGCTTTGGTACGCATCTGCCAAACTTCTTGGTTCCACAATGCAGAAGACTTAATCTTGATAATGAACCACTAGGAGAACACTATCACAGTCAGTAGTCAAGAAATGTTCTGCAGTAGGTGGTAAAGAAATGGGATGGTACTTACTGTTGGGCTGTGTAAGATAAGCAAAATTTTGTGCTGAGTGATTGTGATAATGGTACAAGATTATTTTAGAGTAACCCATCCCTTGCATCATGAACATTCACTCTATGGATTTTTGCTTTAAGGATTATTCTTTTGATTTTACAGTGTAACAGAGTGTTGAGCACATCAGATGGGCAGGGTCAGTTCAATACACTTGTGCTGCTACAGGGTTTGCTTTATGGATATTTGCCATACATACACTTTTCAGGGACTGGATTACATCTATGGAGCGAGAGATAGGTGTTAGTGTAAATGAATATTGAGGCTATAGGAGTGGTAGTGTGATCATTCTCTACATGGCTCATTACAGAAGTCCCTCAAATAGAATTTTTACAGAATTTGAGACAAGTACTCACCATCTAGGTTGCAAAAATTTATCTTAAAATTATTAATTTATCTGTATGTAGATGTTAAAACATTATTACAATTTCATTTCAGAAGAAGATTCCTATGACTTGGTAACATGTTATTGTACCAAGCCATTTGCTGGAAGGCCCATGATAGAATGCAGCAAATGTCTCACGTGGATTCATCTCTCTTGTGCCAAGATAAAGAAAACAAATATCCCAGATGTGTTCATTTGTGTCAGATGCAAAAACAGGAAATTGAGCAGTGTCACATCAGGTTCATCTGTTAGACACAAGAAAAGAGTGAGTGTGTGATCAGTTTTAAGAAGTGGAAACTTAAGTTTGATGATCACATTGTATGACCAATTAGGCATTTTTGTGGAATGCCTTAAATGTCAAATCAGTTTTCCAGGTGAGGCATGTGAAATTTGTCATGTTTTATTTTATGCATCTGTGTGAGAGTATGAGAGTGCAAAGAACATGTCAAGTATTGCTCTTTGATATTGATTTTGTGTTTGGGTGATGGCAGTGTGTAGAAGTTGGGTGTTTCCTTTGAGGAGGAAGGTCCAGCCCATGGCACTTGCTGCCTGCTTTTTGTTCATTGAGCAATAGCAGATAGGAAATGGAAAAAAAGATAGACCTTTTCCTCCACTTCTTGTTGGCTGTTGGCAGTTGCCTTATTGTACTGTCGATTTGTCTTATGGAAGGAGGTATGAAGGATCCCTGAAAGGTTGGCGATATGGTCCACTACTGTTTGGTGTCGTCACTCAAAAACAGAATCAACTTCAGCATTGAACTGCTGTGAAAGCCTGAAATCTCATATGTAAAGGTGTTATGAATTTTAAGTTTGTATTCACAGGAAAATTTTGTTACCGAGTGAAATCAGTGGTTTGCTGATATTGCCATATAAGCACAATTAAGTTTTTATTTATATGTTTGAGATACAAAGAGTCAAGACCTCATTATTTTTTGTGCCTGCTTGTCTGGAAGATGGTGTTTCTTGTTATCTTCCAGTAAATTGGTTCAACCATTGTTGCTTGATTTATGACGGTTTTACTTTGAGAAAACAGTGATTTTTAATTGTTTTCTGTGCTGTACTAGAGATTGAAGTAATATTTTGCCTACATAGTCATTGGCCAAAACTTCTCGAATTTCACTGAGGGTAATATATAACCCCAGTGCGTGGTTACGTACAAATCAGTTATTTGCCATACATCATGCCCATGACTTGAGGATTCTCATTTTTGTATTCTTTAAGAGTCACATCCACATATTCATCAGTCCTGCTGTTTCCCTGATGCTGATCATGCTGTTAGGTGAATTTCTAAGAATTTTTCATCAGTGGCCACTAGCATTACATACTGATTGGAAAGGATGGATTTTGTTTAATGAACAATACTGATTTAAAACAAAATATTAGATATTAAAAGTTGAGCTGTGTGTTGAAGAATGAACTTTGGCAACATTGTTACAGTTTGCAGGCCTTGCATTTCGCACTGTGTACTTAAATGAAACTGATTGCTATCTTTATGTACTTTATTTACATTTTTAATAATTGTTCTTGTATTCACTTTTATAAATCCACTTATATGAAGATTGTCTCTAGTGGCTGTGGCCAAAGGCAAAAAACCTGACTTTTTTGCATGTGAAAAATTTTTTTAAATGAAAATGACATAAAAAGTTTTATATGAAGATTCACTACAATAAATGGGGGAACAGTGGTTTTTCATCTTACTATGTTTATCATCATGGTATGAACTGGTGATGACAAAGGAAACATTGTGATATTGAGCCACATGTTACTTTTTCATGATAGAGTCTGTACAGCTTATCTATATGTGTACATAATGTTATCTATGTTTATTGTAAATAAGGACAGAGTTGTAATCAGAAGTGTTTCTTGTTAATGATTTAAAACCTTTCTTTGGCTTACACTCAACATTTTGAGATTATGAACACTGTAAATGAAAGTTTTGAGAGAGGAACTTCTTGGACGATAAAATGCTCCTTTTCTTTTATTTCAAAAATTTACTTTTGAAGAAAATATTTCATGTTGTCTCATAACTTACTTTTTTCCCCCCCTTTTTATTGTTGTTTATAATGTATAGTTTTGTAGTGATCGGAATTTGCTACAATCTAACTACTCAGAAGTAATTTGTGTCAACTGGAATTCATAGATATAACACTGACCATATTTCAAGCAAATATTTTGTATTTTCAGAGTCTGTGTATTTGCAAAATAATGCAATTCCTTATTGAGGGAAGGGTGCAAAATTTGGCATAGAAACTACATATACTGTACCAGAAATTGTATTTCGGAATAACCGACTAGCTTCTAGAAACTTATGAAACAAAAAATTGTCAGAGGGAAAGAAGTGGATAGCCCTCCACTGTATGTTTCTGGCATATTTGGTTGATGTCAGTAGCAATATGACCTGTTTTTGGAAATGACGTTTTATTTACATGCCTGTTTATTACTGTGTCAGTCATACACTCAGTGACAATATATTTCAACTGAAAACTTTGAGACCACCATCAGGTCAAACATTCTGCAAAATCATGACTATTGGAAGATTAAATAGTCAGAAGGTCAAATTTATAGGGAATGAAATCTCTTTTCTCATATACTCCTGGACTTTTTTCATTGTTGTACCATGCATTTTGATATATATAATCACCAACAAATGCACTCTTTATTAAACTTGACAGAGTTTTAAAACTTACATGAAAAATCACTTTGGCTTGCTTCTACATATTTTGGTCTATGACCATCATCAGGGAGCCTTATTAGAGCCTAGCTAAAGTTATATTTAGGTTAAAATTCAGTAAAAAACCTAAATATAACTTTAGCTAGACTCTCATGAAGGCTCCCTGATGATGGTCATAGACCGAAATGTGTAGGAGCAAGCCAAAGTGATTTTTAACATAAATTTTAAAATTTTGTCAGGTTTAATAAAGAGTGCATTTGTTGGTGAATGAACTTTATACTCCCAAACTTACTAAACTTTTGATCTTGAACAATGTGATAACTTAATGCTAGATAGACACTGACACAGACACCCCTCTGCCCTGTCCACCCTTGTTCCCTTTTTCACAGATATACTCAGTGGTTAGTATTTTGAAGCTACCCACCCTGCACATTACATTCATAATAGCAATTTTTTCAACCAACCCTTTAATGCACAGTTCTTTAAGCTATGTTACATCTATCAATTAGCTACTCCAACGCGTTTCAGCGCACTAGGTGTCATCCTTGGGGAGTCCACCATACAACTGTTCGAACAGTTCTATGATGGACTTCTGAGGATGATTCTTCATGTGTCAAAATGCATTGGAGTAGCTAATTAATAGGTGTAATGTAGCTTATATAATCGTGCATGAAATGATTGGTTGAAAAAACTGTGAATACTGTGTGGTTAGTACTTTGTAGTGGGTGCTCACAGATGGGTAACTTTCAGCTAACACCATGAGTAACAAAGCACCCAAAATAGTGGCAAACCTTTGTCACTCCATAGGGTAATCCGTGTTTTTGTAATTCAGTGTAGACTGGGGCCGCTCCCTTCAAACATCATCTTGACAATGTCAATTGGAAGGTACCTTACTCTAAGGAATATGAGATACAACAACTTTTATAACGTACCAATAAATATTTATTAGAACCTTAATTATAAATTTGTATTACTCTAATACACTAATAATATATATGTAACTGCAAATGGGCTGTCACCTGGTGGCAGTGGCTGTTATGCATCCACATAAATATGGAATAAGGTTCTAAGAAATTTAAGTCGGGAGGGCTACATGAGAAGCATGCAATAGCAACTTGGAGTCTTGGGAACCATCTCAGCATTCGCTTATAGACACAGGGAAACCAAGAAAAACCTGTACCAAGGTGGCAGGTTGCAGGACCTTCCAGATACTGACTTCTAGCTGGCAATCCAGCAACCAAAAATCATGAAAACGTTCATGTAACTGTCATAAATTTTCGTGCCTATGAGTACTAAAAAGTTTGACCTTTGTCATTGAATGATATGCATGTAGAGCCCAATATTTCAATTAGACAGGATATGAATAAGCAGAATAATTCTTCCCATTTAATAACATCAAACTCTTAACTCATATTGTGGAAAAAAAGTGATATTTTACATGCTTTTTAATCTGATTACATCTTAACATAAAAAGAATTGTAACCTTACGCACACAACCAATACACCAACTACATGAATTATAAATCACTTTTTATAAATGGATTTAATTTAGAACACTACAGAGGAATACATTCTTCAAAATGAAAGGTTTTTTTTAACTTTGGGAATGTTAAAGAAATTAACTCTCATTTGTTGTAAATATGATACTTGTGTCTGCAGAATTTTTAAAATATTTGTGTCTTTGTATCTTTTTTATGAACATTTGACCTGATGATGACCTCTAGGTTTTTGGCTGACATTTGCAATTCCAGTATGATCAGTATAATAATAAACAGCTGTGTAAGTGATACCCAGTTCCTAGACATAGCATGTAACACAACAGGATGACTTTCACAAAAATTGTAAGGCCTGTGCAACTTGTTCATAATTTTATCAGGCAGTGAGGAATTTTGAAGATATTGAATGGTACACAGTATAATTTCATTTGAATACTGCTGTTGCTGTTTTCCATTAACATTTCACGTAATGGTTGCAACTGCTGAACTCACAATGGATCTTTGTTAAATTGGGATGAGACATGAAATGATCCATGTACACATAATCTTCCTTCTTTTACTTTTCCATTCTTTTGTATAAAAAATGTCAGTATATCCAGAATGTCATAATTTTTTGTAAATTGTTATTGTGTCTGTGTGACAGGATATTATAATTTTTTAGTTTCACTGGTACTAGAAGAGGGAGTTAAGCAGTTTCTAATTTTTGAATGTGTTTGCCTCATTGGTATTTGCACCATCTGACTTTGTCATAGAAATTAATATTCTTCCCCCTATGTTCCATTTTTAATTAAAGTTTTTTTAGAGGCATATCAGGCCTTATTAAAAACCAAGTAAGAGATATCATCAGGGTTATTTCCAGGTGTATATTTTGTTTCCATTAACTTTGAACTTAACTGCCCTGTGTTCCGAATGTTTTAATTCCATTGTGGGTTGTATATCCTGAATTTATGGAATTACTGCAGTTAGAAAATCTGCCTCTCTCCATTGTAATAATAGGCAAGAATATTTGTTTTATGAAACTTTTTTTTTTCCTGGATTCATATTTGTGGGATAAATTTTAAGTACTAGTACTGATATTGTAATAGAGCATCTTACTTAAGGAAGGCATTGTAGTATGGTTGTATGAGATGTGCAAGTTTGAGTTGCTGCTGCTGTAGAGAGAAACATGTAACATTATTGGGTTTTGATTTGAACTGCCCTCAAGTTTTTGTCATTGTTTTTGTGATAGCATATTCTAAATGATGTGTTATTTGGTTTATCCGTATGCTAAAATCTATACTAGTGCAGAAAATTTTCAACAGGTTACCATTCCTGGCATATATTTTGTAGAGCGAGATTTTTAATGTTGACATGAAGACTTTATCATGACTGAACATTTTCTTGTGGTTTACTCAGCCATTCCAAGCTGATGCTAGTATTATGTTGGAAATGGCATGTATTATTTCCACATTCTTCAGTCACCCTGTTACTCAGCTCTACACATCCTATGCAGGTTGTAGTGTTCTGAAAGAAGTAATGAAGTTCCAGTGCTGTTACAGGGCATCATGAGATAGGGAACATCTTTACTGGGCCTGAATTCTTCTAAGTATGGAATGCTGATTGCATGCATCAGTATCGTACACTTATATATTCCTTTTATTTGGTAGAATATCCATTTAGATGTCTTTCACCTCCACGGGAATTTGACGATACATTGCCAAGAAATGTCAAAAGCTTTGGGAGCAAACTGAAATTTACAAATGCAAAATAATGAGACATTTTCAAATTGAACATAGTGCACTTGACTGCATTCATGAATTTGTTCAGACCTCTCTGCATGGGTTTGCCCATGAAAATATGTACACACAAAAGAGTTTGGCCATCTCAGTGCTCAATACTTGAAAAGTTGAAGCACATTTTATCTGCATCTGATATAGCTATCATGCACTACTTATGTATTGACAATTTATCTGTCATTTTTCATTATACCATATTTCTGTTGTGATCAATATTTTTTGACAGTTCCTTGAAAATTTTTATAAATTGTGTTATGATTCAAGCATTACATTTACTAGTTCTAATATGGGGACTGTGTAACTTACAACAGTTCTGTGGCGTTTAAATTCTCAGTTTAAATGGTATGTAATTGAAATGGTCTGCACAAATATCTCCACATGCTGCGATAAGAATCTTGTGTTGTATACTCATATTGATGTACAGGAAGACTGTTAAGTTAGCCCTTTCCACAATACTGTTTGTGAGTGGGAAGTTCCATATTTCCTTACAAGGTTTCTTGAGTTTTACACACACTATCCTGTGTTTGTCCCCCTTCGCCTCTCTCTTCCCTCTAATGGGCATGTTGATTTCACTCATACAGATAGTTCTAGAATGCTGTGCTGGGAGAGTGTGATCAGCATTCTACAATTCTGTTGTAAAACTGAGAGTTGTGCCATCATCCAGCTTTAATGAAGTTATGAATCTTAAAATGGTCTCATTTTTTATGTGTTAATATGTTGGGTGCAATACTGTGTGGTAGGCTAACTGGAGGAGCTCATTGTGATTGCAGACTTTCCTAAGTACTGACATAATGTTTTGTATGTATATGACACCAGAGAAGTAAAAGTGTTGGTGGCGTAAAAGGACAGTTTTTGAGTTCATTAATTGATACATAATTTAAGTATAAAGATCAAGTACAGAGATCACAGTATTGGCGATTCATAGTTCTCAGAGGTAGCGTGCTAGAGACTTCTTGTTCTGTCCACTTAGCATTGTTTCATCCATGGCAGATGGCCTTTCAGTGTTCAGTGTGAACTGACTCCATTTGATCACCACATCTGTTCGGTTACTTTCCTAAGTTCACAAGTCCAGTATCCCCCATGGGGAGAATTATGACAGCATTATCTGTGAACAAAGATCTCTTCATTTAAACCAGGAATGTCCACCACACAGAGACTTTTTTTTTTAATTGTATTTTCCTTCCAACACCAATGATCATCACTTTTACAGTTACCAGATAATTTTGAATAGAGTTGGACTGGGGAGGAAGTACACTGGCACTCACTGCCTCCTCTGAACCAGGCACACATTCCCATATAAAGATTTAGATCCCATGGTTTAATCTGTCTGCACCTTAACTATTCCTGGGACTTGTAAGTAAGTTCACAGGGGACCGTGGTGGCACAGTGATTAAGGTGCTGTGCTACAAATCGGAAGGTTGCTGGTTTGATCCCAGCTGGTGTCATTGGATTTTTCATGGACATAAAATCCTTCCGATCGCACTATGGGCCTGGGGTCGACTCAGCCTGTAACAGAAATGATTACCAAGAGCATTTCCTGGGGGTAGAGGCGGCTGGTGCGTAAGGCTGACACCCTACCACCATCCTGTGCCATTGTCACAAAATCTGGGAACCTTAACTTCCTGGAACTCTCTGGGCCTGTAACAGGACTGCTTTACCTTTACCTTGTAAGTTCACAATTGCAACAGCAGTGCCTATGCCAGCCTTCAGTTCTGGTTTTTTTTATGACCTTCAAGGTTTAATCGACTTGACAAGGATGATGAAATTCACTTCTAATGTGGAAAGCTCCATTCACTGCTTTTGATAGGATAAGTATCAAGGACATGACTGGCAAAGGTGATTTGTTGCTTAATATAGATTCTGAACCATAGGGAAAGCACATTTGCAAAGTTTTCACTTTCAAAGATGGGTGAATGGGTAAGTGATGTTAGATCATACTAAATCTGCCGTGTTTCAAACCAAAGTCTGTGAAACATAAAAAATGTTCTCATTAAAATGCCATGTACCTGATTTACAGATGATATCTTCTGCAAATGCTATGATTTTTTTCTAGTTTAAAATTTCTGCTAGTAGCATATTTTGGTAGTATATTAATCCTCACAACAAACAGCCTTTAAACAAAACTTTCTATGGCTAGCAGCCATGCCAGGTGGTTGAATGGAGAGTAAACCAACATTTGAGAGCCATCTCTGTTCTCATCAACAGGGAATATTTCTCTGATGATAGACAAGAGATGGTTCTTGAAATGGTGGTTTATTCACTGTTCAACCACCTGATGTAGCTGCTAGTCTGGGGGTGTTTTCTTGAATTCACTTGCCATGGATGCTTTAGGTTATACATCCTTTAAATGCTGTGTTAACTGAGATACACATTTTGCCATGTTATGTGTTTTTATCAATGTTATGTGATTTGATGGTGTATGTTGTAATATGATATAAGTAGTTCAGTTGCCACATGGAGTGTTAAAGTGAATATGGGTATTGTTTACCAAATACAACTTTATTCATAGCCTGTCAGAAGAGGTGTAACTGGTGTGTGGGGGGGGGGGGGGAGAAGGGATGTTTTTGGGTTTCCCGGGCGCCAAAGGGACCAAGAGGAAAAAATTTTTAATTTAAAGGGTTGTTTCTCCCCCATTAAACGGATTTTAATGGGCCAAAAAAAG
>Ga0136643_10011769_pt1 | contig 12997 bp, 9 predicted proteins | sample TergutLab28metaG_FD_96883 | JGI IMG/M metagenome (GOLD analysis project Ga0136643, IMG submission 96883) | Labiotermes labralis P1 segment gut microbial communities from Petit-Saut dam, French Guiana - Lab288 P1 (version 3) (version 3) | ecosystem: Host-associated > Arthropoda: Insects >...
AAAAAAAGGTGAAAAAAAGATGAAAGTTAAACTTTTCCCCCCCCCCCCCCCCGAGCCTTCATGGCCTGTTCTAAGGTAACTTTACTTTTACCTTTACTTCTTTTTACAACACCCGATGACAGACAAAGTCCGTGACGCTAATGTTCCTATGCATGATCTACCATCCTCAGCATCTTGGAGAACAGTGTTAACTGTTCAACAGAAAGCAAAACCCAACTCAAAAGGAACCTCTTTTAAGGGAAAATGAATTTTAAAAGAGTTTAGTTTATATTTAATAACACTTTACCAGTAAAAAAAGTTCATAATGTAAACTGCAACCAAATTGTTGAAGAATAAAAGACCAACTTGATGTCACTTGTTATTTTATTTCACTTCTTATGTGCTCAACATGTATTGGACATTAATATATCCATCATCAGGAGCTTGCGGCTATTCTGTTGAATTACCACATTGGCCGTGCATTCTTGTTTCGATGTATGTTGGAGTTTCAGTGTGGTTGGGTTGGGGTGGTATCCGTGTAGCAGGCTGAAGCCTGGAAGTTAGGGTTCCCAGATTTCATGACAACGGCACAGGATGGTGGTAAGGTTGTCAGCCTTACGCACCTGCTGCCTTTACCCCCAGGAAATGCTCCTGGTACTCATTTCTGTTAGAGGCTGAGTCGACCCCAGTGCCACAGTGCGATCGGAAGGATTTTATGTCAATGAAAAATTCCAATGACACCAGCTGCGATCGAACCAGTGACCTTCTGATTTGTAGCACAGCACCTTAACCACTGTACTACCGCGGTCCCAATATACTTCGTGTAAATAGGCAAAAATGGAAGGTGGGGGTCACCACGTGAAAGTGAATAACAGTTTCTTCACTTCCAACATGTACAAACAGATACGCAACAAAGTAAACATCAGCTAAATCAGTTGCATACACATGAACCCTTAAAACTCCGAAACCAACAACAAAGAACCATTAAGTACTCTTGAAACATTCATCTGTTTGCCACACATATTCACACACTTTCAGTCAGTCCTGGCTAACACCAGCATCAGCACTCCAGACTCCTTATATGAGGCTTGAAGACTTCTCTCATTACAACACTTTCATTTTCAAAACTTTTCTCCATGACACTTTTGCAACACACACAGTACTGACAGCTGTCTAACTCTGTCTCACACATTTCAAGAAATACAAAGTTGTAACGTCTTGCTGGTGGACACCACACCAAGTCCAAAAAATCTCCTGGAAATTGTTTCTCTGATTTTGGTAAAATTTGTATAGAATAACCAGCTTAAAGGGACTGATAACTCTTTGTACCTGACAGTGAATGTGTTGGTATCAAAGTAATGTATGTGACTGAGGACAACCCTTATTGCATTTTCTGTCATTCAAGAAAACAGTGATTACTGTGTAATACATTGTGTCCTGAGGACAACACAACAAACCACTACCACAGGCATGGCTATTCTACACAAATACCAAACAAACCTGCTGTACCACATTTGAAGTTCCAACGGTGTGTGGCTGAGGGTTTAGGTCATTTGCAATGTCACGCCAAGTCTCTGGGTTAATAGTCTCTTTGAGGGTCCACCAGTCTTCCCTGACCACTGAGGATGAAGGCAGTTTCTTCCTTCGAAATGCTGGTAACCACTAACCCACGAACACAGCGTCACATCCCAGAAGACGTGAGTCATCACTACACACTACTGTTACCAAAATTAACTTCACTGCTCAGGTGTTACCACCTTCTAAACAATGTCCAGAATCGCTTGCACTTACAAAAGCATGAAGTCTTCCGACAAGGATTAATTCTGACAATAATGACAAAATGTGCACACAAATAAAATTCTTAACACATGATCTTATTGGACAATTATTAAATCTGATTCACGAAGCACGGACCCATGAATATTAAAAAAAAACTGACTTTTCTCATTCATTTACACACCCAGCAGGCCTTGTGTATGTATAAGGTACTGTATATATCCAGTAAGTTTAGAATAACCTGACGCTAAAGGTAAAAATATGATACATTTTCTACAAGTGTCCACTATAACTACACCTTATATCATTAACCTTTACATGGCCTAGTTCGTGTTTAAATTTTAGCGCATGGCTAACAAAAACGTATTATTTGACCATAAAGCGATGAAATTATGAAATAAATGACAATGAGCAGAAAATATAAAGCAGATTATGCAGCATGTGTTGAAGAATGTAGTATATTTCCTTGCTTCCTGAACACCTAAAATGAAATTCTAGGAATGTTTTTAATGCATGTTTGCATATGCAAAAATAGGTTGTTTAAAGGCTGAGAAGACAAAGCAAACTAATTTAATACTACACACTGCATCAGACACAAAACTCAGAGGCTGTTTTCAATATGATGATCATTGACCATGTACTGTTTACATTTGAATTCCTAATCCTTCAATACATGAATGGGGAACAAAGTAACGTAGTCAAAACTGGGAATGGGATACGGGCTGATCAGTCCAAGAATCGAATCCGAGGAGCAGGAGATTTTTCTCTCCTCCTCCTCCTCCTCTACCAAATAAAGCCTTCATGGTGTGGACAGGCAAAAATTTACCTTTTATTCCTGAATAGCATGGGTACTTACCAATAAAGCTGTACCATGGCTCAGATGGTTTTTTTCGATCCCAGGTGGTGTACGCAGCTGCATTCGGACAGGACGTTCTCCAAATAATTCAGCTGTCCACTTCAGTATAATTCCACCAATTTTCCATACCCATATTTCATTCATCTATCACTGATGCTGTATAATCTTAGGAACCAACAGGTCATTTCACCATTCAAAACCCCCACTCTGCTGCACTGTCCAAGCTTCAAATCCTGATGTTGCCATCACCAGCCTCTGTGCACTACAGTCTACGCGCACATTTTTGGGTAATTTAAATTTGAAACTCATCCATCCTGGGCACTAATTTGAATTTAAACCCCAGCATCAGGGAAGGGTTAAATAAGAGATTTAAGGAAAAACAAAAAAATGAGTTACCACACAACATAAGCAAAGGATAAAGTCATTCAGGAATGAACAACCATCATAGAAAACAATGTCATCTGAAACAGACGGAAGACATAACCAGGTACAACTGAAAATATTCATGTAATTTAACATATATTAGTGGCATAAATGTCATTACAAAGCCTCATACTGTAAATTCATTAATTTAGTTCCCTGCACTCTTCTGGGTTATTACACAGTGAGTATTCCCACTACTTGCTGTGTAATAACCCAGAAGAGCGCAGCACTTTGCAGCGGAAGCCTGAAATCACCCCTTCAAACATTCATCTATATATCAGGAAATGTAGGGAGGGAGGGGTGGTGAAATGTTGAAAATATGACATCACACACCAAAAGATTATGGTTGGGTCATACTAATTTAGTGTGAATTAAAAATGCTTGTACAACCACAAACATACCACACAGGTATAAAACTTGTGGAAGATCAAGTTTTGTACACTAAGGGTGGGAATTCTACACACTAAAATTCACTAAGTACAATATATACAGGGTGTTTCAGGAGGAATAGTAGATATTTTAGGAGGTGGCAGTATGGACTATTCTTGAGTAAACAAGTTCATATAAAAATGTGTCCAATTTTCAATGGGTGTGGAGATACAGCTGTTTGAATGTTACGCATAAAAAGCCTTACAAAAGGTATGCAGGAAAGACAAATGACGTATTGATTGCGTTTATTGGTTATGTAAATGATCTCAATAAATTGCAACAGTTCAAAGTAAGTGTTCAAAAATCCCACCATCGACTTCAATGCACTTTTCAACCCACTTGGCAACAGTACGTGTATCTCTCTTCAGGTCGTCTTAGCGTTCTTGCTTTATGAGGGCAGCACTATCCATATGCAAGCGACCAATTCGTCTCTTGTGCTTACTTTTTCTTTGTAGACTTCGCTTTTCATCTATCCCCACGGACAAAAATCTGATCTGTACACGCTAACTTCAAACAGCTGTGTCTTCACACCCATTGAAAATTGGACACATGTTTATATGAACTTATTTACTTGGAATAGACCATACTATCACTTCCTAAAATGTTTGCTATTCCTCCTGAAACACCCTGTGTGTGTGTGTGTGTGTGTATATATATATAATGTATTATTGACAGTGGGCTCTATTTCAGTCCAGAAAAAGGTTTTCAACATTACAGCAGCATCTGAGGAAATCATGACTTCACAGTAATTATCCACTTTGAGGGGGAGAAGCTGATGACAGATACCACACAAAATTATATTTTTGAACTCAAAAATTCACCAAGGTATATAACGGACTGTATGACGCATAATAACAAGAGTCATTCCATGAACATACCCCAGTAATAACCACAACTGTAATGGCCCAACAGTCAAAAGCTGTAACATTCACTCCAATTTTGATGTTTTGCTGACCATACATCTGTCCTCTCTCAACCCGTGCACGAGACAGCCACTTATAGGTGTGATGATACCAGAGGCTGTGTAATGCAATTTTGACCTCCTGATGATGAGCATGTGCTCGAAACATGTAAAGGCATGAAATAAACTTATTGTGAAACAAATTTTGTGCATCAAGTTGGTTAAATACTGAGATAAATTCACTCCAATGTACAGTTAACAACATTCTGCTCCTGTTGTGCTGCAGTTTCTTACATCCCAATGGAAGCACCATTTCTTTAAAGGGTTTCTGTTGTGACAAGCATCGTATCATTTGAAAAATTAATCTGAACAAAAACTGCAATAAAATTTCCCTGCACTCCAGGTATCAAATACATCTGACAAGGCTATAGCAGTCAATACGTAGTAAGTGGCAAGTATTGGTAGTTCGCCGGTGTGAAAGCAACACGCCGCACTGTCCAATCAGGTACAAAAGACACTAATTTTATAACTGATGGTTCAAAAGAATTTAAACCTATTTATAATTCGGGAATTTTGGGACAATGGGATCTTGTATTTGGTAATTTTCAGGTTAGGCATCCCTGATGTGTTTTCAATGATCAACAGAAATATATAAATTTATAATCTAACACAACTTCATTACTTACTTACTCCATGGAGCAAAGTCCTTGCGAAGCTAACCGGTTAGCAGCCAGTCAAGAAATTCCCAACATTTTATGGAACCCTAAGGTTCATTACTGCATTCACAACTGCCCACCACCTGTCCCTATTATCCTCAAGCTCCTCATTATGTAGTTTTTTCCACTCCCCTGTTACCTCATCCCTTTCAGGCCCATATATATTCTCCTCAACACCCTATTCTCAAATACCCTCAGCCTACATTCCTCCCTCAAACACGACTTTATTACACAAAATATAATTAATTAAAAGAACACAGCAGTGACATTTTTTGGTTCTCATGAGGCCCCCTTCAGGCTGTAACTTAAAAGGGCCCCAATATACAACAGTCAATGTCTTAAAACTAAACAAGATTATCACAGTTTTAAGCTAATGTATATTAACCATTTAAGGTCGAAACACAGTCCAGTTTATTTAAAGGCCCAGGTCGTACTGCGTAGTAAATGACTCCATGGTTACAAAATCTGGTCATTGAGGCTTGTACACGTATAGGGAAACCTTCGATGTTTTTCCTGAGACATGTACAAAAGATATAAATATTCTGTGGGAAGAATGTAGAATTTTTTAAAGTAAAGACTAGTGGTACATACAGTAACCGATAGGCTTTGTAAGTTTACGGCCGTTTGAATTTACACCCTTAATATGGCCTCATGAAAAACCAAAACATGCTTTTAGATAATTATATTTTATGTAACAAAGATGTGTTAGACAACAAAAATTATATATTTCTATTGTATTTTGGTATATCTGCACTTCCATTACCATGGGTTGTTTTTGATTAGAAATATGGTGCTCAAAAGAGTCGCACAGAAAGAACATTGGTCTTATAAAAACTCCAGACACAGACACACAGAATATTAGTTTTAAAAACTGCAAGTTCTTTTACAATGGGTGGGTGGTACACAAAATTCTACTGCCATTCTAGGATCATTACGTTTAATTGCACAGTACAATTTATAATACACAGCTTGCTACATTAATTTGTATGTCATCACTTCAATGATAATAACAATAAGAAATCAGTAGACACTGGCAGCACATTGTTGATAATACAAATGTGAAGTCATGCAATTAGGAGAACACTGTAAGAACATCGAACAAAATCTGTCATTTAGAATGCTGAATGACTACCAAAAAATTACATCCCATCCCTAGTTCAAGACGTTAGTTTAGCTACTGAGGTATGTATAATACATACGTAAAACTTCCAAACATATAAACCAATACAAATCCTCTGGTAGAAGATTCAAACAGTTTGAACGAACACCTCATCCAACAAAACTGAATGACATATTCTAAGAGTTGTCCCAGCGACTCTTTTTGGCCCTTCGTTCCGTCCTTCCCGTTGTGGTTGCTGATGATGGTGGTGGGGGTGGTGGCGGTGGCGGCGGTGGTAACGGTGGCTGCGGCTGCTCACGTGTCTGCTCCCAGGTGTGGTCAGATGATGCTGTAAACTGTGGGAATGGCTCCACTTAACATATGACACAGAGCAAAGTAAAGGATTTGAACGTGTGGGTTAACAATGTTGTGCTGAAGGATTAAACCTCAAGACGGATCATTTACGCAAACTAAGATTCACCACTGCGTCCACCAAAACCGTGCCCATTCTCAGCCAGATAAATCCATACCACACACTCAAAATCCATCTTCTAAGATATGCTTCAGTGTTATCCTCCTATCTAACAAAAAGTACGCAAAATGGTATAGTTCCTTCTCATTTTTCAATTAAAATGTGTGTATCTACCATACTTCCCACAGCTGCCAACATGCTCAAAATATCACATACTCCTTGAATGGATCATCCCAATAATTTCCAGCAGAGTACAATCATGCAGCTCCTCACTACGCAAATTCCTCCAGCCTCATGATTCTTCCTTCTGCTTATGCCCAAACATTCCCACTACTTCCTTCTGTTTATGCTCAAACATTCTCCCTACTTCCTTCCGCTTATGCCCAAACATTCTCACTACTTCCTTCTGCTTATGCCCAAACATTCTCACTACTTCCTTCTGCTTACACCCAAACATTCTCACTACTTCCTTCTGCTTACACCCAAACATTCTCACTACTTCCTTCCTCTGAAATAACTTCATTACATTTTCTTCCCTTAAAGTGAGGAAGAAAAAAACATTTCTTCTTACATTTTAATCTTCACATTTTTAGACACAAAATGGAAAGACGGTTCCTGAACCCAGTGGTGGCACGCACCCCCACAAACTTCAATCTATTTTCTCTGTTGAGGGTAAGAGAAAAATGTTATACCCATGGTAACGTACAAACAGAATACAATCATTTATAGCAGTGTGTTGACATACGAAGATTAAATTTTATTTATTAGCAACTGTACACAAATTTACCCTTTTTTTCCTGGCAAAATACACTCAAATATTTAATTATAAGAGTGAGTCAAATGAAAACCAAAGAAGTATGAAAAAAATCGAGACCCAAATGTGTGCAGCTGTAGGCACGGCAATCAGCAGCATGGGTTAGAAGCATGTACTGTGTATGGAGACCGTACTGTGTGCAGCTGTAGGAACAGCAAGGCATCAGCATGGGTTAAAAGCATGTACTGTGTGTGGAGACTGTACTCTGTGCAGCTGTAGGAACAGCAAGTCATCAGCATGGGTTAGAAGCATGTACTGTGTATGGAGACCGTACTGTGTGCAGCTGTAGGAACAAAAAATCAGCATGGGTTAGAAGCATGTACTGCGTGTGGAGACCGTACTGTGTGCAGCTGTAGGAACAGCAAGTCATCAGCACAGGTTAGAAGCATGTACTGTGTATGGAGACTGTACTGTGTGCAGCTGTAGGAACAAAAAATCAGCATGGGTTAGAAGCATGTACTGTGTGTGGATACCGTACTGTGTGCAGCTGTAGGAACAAAAAATCAGCATGGGTTAGAAGCATGTACTGTGTGTGGAGACCGTACTGTATGCAGCTGTAGGCACAGCAAGTCATCAGCATGGGTTAGAAGCATGTACTGTGTGGAAACCGTACTGTGTGCAGCTGTAGGAACAGCAAGTCATCAGCATTGGTTAGAAGCATGTACTGTGTATAGAGACCATATTGTGTGCAGCTGTAGGAACAGCAAGTCATCAGCAAGAATTACAAGCATACGCTGTGTATCGCAGATCTGGCACATATGCTAAAAAAAACTAATAAACATTGAACCCTGCTGCACTGACATCAGTGTCAAAAAACTTTTAAGGTTTTCAACTGACTCACCTTTGTAACTGGTCATATGAAGTTTCCCGTATGCACTCTCCTTACCTGATTCATATACTGACTTCTAAATGCTGCCTTCATTGCAGAAAGCCTGTCTGTACCTGGACCAGTACGAACTGGTTTTGGTATTAGATCCGCAATGCTGTTAGGAATCACTCCACTGCCTGAATTACCCTGACTGTCGGCCGCCCCCAGTCCAGGTCTCTCTCGGTAACCCAGGCCACGTCCTGATATATTCATTCTCTTCCCTCTCCCACTTTTGAATCTAGATTTGCGGAACCATGCACTCTGCATGGCCAGATCTAGAAGATTATGAGGAACTTCTTGATTTGCACCCTCCAAGTTTCGTACCAGATGTCCTGCAAATTCTTTGTCTTTTTCTGTAACTAGTGTATATGCGGTACCCTTCTCTCCAGCACGACCTGTGGAATAACATCACATTTGAAAAACACGAGGTGTGGCTATTAACAGCGAACAGTAATGTGCCAAATGGCAGTCTGTTTGATGCAGCATCAAGCAACGAAATTTTCTTTTTTTTTTTTTATTTAAATATGCTTCCTGTAACTTATGAAAATTATGCTCAACACAAAACTGAGTAATAAATAAAACACCCAACATCAAAGTGCAACTCAAGCAAACCAAAACCATCTATTTATTATACTAGGAACATTGAGAAGATGGCAGACTTACTGCTGGCAGTCTTATACAGGGAAAGTCTCTCGCTAGAGGCCCCAAACTACTGTCTATAAAAAAATTATGTTATTGAGATAATGACTTGAAAATTTATATACACATACCGGGAACGATGCAAAACAGGACCTGCTCATAATCGATGCTGAAACAGGTCTCCTTTCACATCCAAGCACACTGGAATGCATTTCTCCAAATTCTGCAATACTTTTCTCAAAGTGTCAAAGTTGATGGCTTGAATCTCTTGGCGTATAGCGTCTTTTGAGTAGTTCGATTGTGCGGGGTGTATTTTTGTACACTTTGCCCTTCAATAGGCCCCAAAGAAAGAAGTCGGCAGGCGTTAGATCGGCTACCCCTTTTCTCTAACTTTTTAACCAATTTCTGGATGCAACACTTTGATGGTGCATGTCTTTCACCAAATTCCGTTCGAAATGCTATCTGGCACGCTTTAAATGAACCTGTTTGCCAGTATTTACGAACGAGAAACCCGCGCTGTTCGACCGTATACACAGACAATAGTTTGAGGCCTCTAGTGAGAGACTCACCCTGTAGTATGACTCTGGGAGAAGGCGGAAGGGCTGAAAGGATTGTATGGAGTGCCTGACAAATTACTGTGAAGAATATAACATTCAGATACCATAAATTCATTAACCTTTAAAGTACAAAATATTTAAATCCCATAGTAAATGCTGACAGTCGAAATATTTTTCACTTTAAATCCCCATTTTTTGAGCCTGCTGCGATTATGCGATGTATTTCATACATTTTTGAAATTAATAACTTCAAACAAGAAGTGCATGCTTAAGAATGTATCTGTCTACCCGTTCCGCAAGTTCAAAGAAAATCCACCTATTTTTATGAAGCTAAGATGAAGGTCATTTTCATTTTGTTTGGTTTTCACTTTAATTTTCATTGTCTAGATTTATTCTTTTCAGAACACTCTGGTGTAAGTTCAGGTGCCGTGCTAAAAAACACGGAGCTGACTGTACATGTCATCAAATTTCTTCAGATGATGATTAGCTTTAGTCTTACATTGACGTTTAGGTTTCACGGTAGTGCTGGCTTATCTGGGTGTTGTTGGGTATGGGTTCATGTGCAATCAGTGGGACAGGAAAGGAATGAATACAGACATTTATTTCTCTGGTTAGTGTAATATGTGACCAGAGGCACATGTCATTCATTCTGCCATAAGGAGTTTTTTCATGTCTATTTTGAATTATAGGTTCATTCCTATGTCTACCTTCAACTCAACAATTCAGTCCATTCCTTGTCAGAGCAATACCATGCGACAGGCCAGGCAGTGCGGATGCGTGAATCGCTGTCATGGCCAGAAGGGGCTGAGTTTGTTGTGTACTGAATTGCGTCGAAGTGGATTTTGCATCACAGAACTGATATTAGAATCGGACTCTGACGCACATTCAACGGAAGAGTAAGGCATTTCTGGCCAGCAAGGTAGTGATACTGGCAATGACACAGATGATGTTACCGGCACAAAATGCACACAGTTCACTGACAACACAGACTGTCGACCTACGGTACCTGTAGTCCGCAGGTTTACTGGAGGTCCGAGTAGATAAAAACAAACACAGCTGCCCCATACCTAAGAAGACCTCACTTAGCATTTTGACTACAAGACAAGGAATACAGGCTCCACCCAGGAGCCAATTAAAAAGACTTGACATGGTACACAATAGACACTGGTTTAAGCAAGGTAAGAGAATTCAGTGCCATGTGTGTTCCAGTAAAAGCAAAGAAACCAAAATGAAATTCAAGGGTCCAGAATGCAAAGTTGGGTTGTGTGCTACCCCATGTTTCAACGTATATCACACCAAACTGCACTTCTGAGGATCAAATGACACTAACAGGGAAAAGCAGAACACACAAATGTCAGTATATACTACCACTGTATTTACGGAACAGATATTTTTTAGTAGCATTTTCTTGATGAAATAATAGGGGTGAAGGGGAGTGTGGATTTTACATAAGGGGCTTCATGAAGGAACAAAAGCTTGTTGGAGGCCTCTTACGTGTGTGTGTATTTGCTTCACTTCACTAATATGATGAAAAAATAAGAAACAGTGCCTGGAGAAGTCTGAAAAATAATTTGTGAATTCCAGAAATATCATAAGACTGTTAGTAAGAAAAATTAAACTTTGTTAGTAATAATTTTATTTAGAATTAAGTTTCACACAACCTTCTATGCCTATACAAGCCTTTCAACATGAATTGTGAAAAAGAGACATACTATTACAAATTCAGGAAATTTTACACAGGACATGGCATTGCGGGACTTTTCCCACTCAACCACTGACGGCATTTGCTTACCGAGGCACTGTTTTCCCGTTCGCTCACAAATGGTTAAGGCAGTGTATTTTTTAAACTAATCTCTTTACTGAATAGTCACACAATGCGCTATTTAATTTCAACCACACGGTGCTCTACTTACTCCATGGAGAAGAGTCCTTGAGAAGCCAACCAGTTTGCAGCCAGTCAAGAAATTCCTCCACATTTTATGGAACCCGAAGGTTCACTACCGCATTCACTAGTGCCCGCCACCTGTCCCTATCCTGAGCCAGCTCGATCCAGTCCATAAACAGTGCTCTATTTAAAAGAAAATTTACTGACACTGAAACAGATACCAATGACCACAGACTGTTTACTGCACAATGAAGTTTTATAATTTAAACAAGCTGGCCAGAAGTGACAAATGACAGGCATCAGGAATCATGAAGTCCCTTATGTAACAAATATCATAGTATTCACTTTATGTACCTTGAAAATGTATGGTGTCATTAAACCTACCTGTCCTACCAATCCTGTGTGTGTGTGTGTCGATATCTCTTGCCACATCAAAATTCACCACTGTCCTGATGTGAGGAATGTCCAGTCCACGAGCTGGTTACAAAACATTACAACTCAGTACATGAGAATATAACAGAGCACTGAGACAGAACACAAGGTATATAACTGTTGGAAATCTGCTGCCGTGTGTAGCCAAGGACATGTAACGGTACTTTCGTCCCAATGCAAAGCCATTAAAACATATGGGGATGTGTACACATACCTTCTTGCTTAATCCCAGCAACAGATTTGGGGGTGACAGGTCATTCTCATGCAATGGCCACTTCATTCCCAGTGTAATTTCCCCTTGTAACTGCTCAGTAAGAAGCTGGGTGGGCCACAAAGTAAGGCTTAATACTTGGGAGGAAATAAAAGTCCCTTGCCCCTGAAATGTGGGAACACAGTGGCGCAGTTGGTTGAGGCACTGCGCTACAAGCCAGAAGGTTGCAGATTCGATTCCCGATGGTGTCACTGGAATTTTTCATTGACATAATCCTTCCAGCCACACTATGGCCCTGAGGTCAACTCAGCCTCTAACAGAAATGAGTACCAGGAATATTTCCTGGGGGTAAAGGCAGCCGGTGCATAGGGCTGACAACCTTACCACCTTCATGTGCTGACTGTCTCGAAATCTGGGAGCCAAACCTCCTGGAACCATTAGGGCCTGTCCAGGCCTGTAATGGGATAGCTTTACCTTTACCCCTGAAATGAATCAACTCCTTAGCTTTCCTGCCCATAGCCCAGTCCCTATACCAAGTGTACTATCCCAACTGCCAATTTCAAAGAAGTAAAGACAAATATCATCGACACTTTACATGCAACTTCAGTGAGGAACATACAATAGCCTCCTCAAGTTTTAACTTAAAATACAACAGAAGCAGAAACGCCAACCATCATAAAATCAAAAGCAATAAATTCACAAATGTGACAGAGCTAATGCACAACATCTATAACCAATGCATACTTCAAAATGTTTAATTAATGCAAATGTATGGGTATATGTAGTATGGCTAACAGTGGCACGCAATCTTGTCACTACAAAGACAACACAGCTGGCGAAACATGGATGTAGTTGGAAGGCAAATATGTGGTATGATCTTATTACGTAAAAAATTACAGCTACTGGCAACAGTGACATACCGAGGGTGGGGTGGGGTGGG
>Ga0136643_10011770_pt1 | contig 12997 bp, 5 predicted proteins | sample TergutLab28metaG_FD_96883 | JGI IMG/M metagenome (GOLD analysis project Ga0136643, IMG submission 96883) | Labiotermes labralis P1 segment gut microbial communities from Petit-Saut dam, French Guiana - Lab288 P1 (version 3) (version 3) | ecosystem: Host-associated > Arthropoda: Insects >...
TGCTGAAGAAGTAGTTGCAACTCATGTTGATGCTCCTATAGCAATCATGCCTACTTATCAATCTATCCAACCAGCTTATCTTTTATTCCACCCTGAGTTTAACAGAGGTGCTAGAGATCTTTTTGAACTAGATGATATTCATCTTGGCGTTACAACAGGTAGCCCTGTAACAGGTGTTGGTATTACAGTTGCTGTTATCGACTCGGGTGTTGACTATCGTAACCCTGTGTTTTTTAACTCTCTTGTACCTTCATCTAGATATACTCCTGGCCTTGGGTTCTTAACTATGGAAGGCGGAGCATTCCTTTTCCAAGATCCTATTACTGGACCAGACACGGGCGGCAACGGTTCAATACATTCACAACCTCACTTAGATGATGGCTTTGGCTTCCGTCGTTACGGAGCTGGCGAAAGCCCTATGGAAGGTGTAACAGGTAACCGTAACCATGGTACACATGTTGCTGGTATCGTTGTAGGTATGGCTCCTGATGCAAAAATTATTGGTTATAGAGCTATATCAGCAGGGCAAAACCACCCTGTATATGGAAATAGTGTTATGAACTCTCTTACAGATATCTTTGATCGTGGAGATGTTAATGTTGTAAATATGTCTTTCGGTAGTAGACAAAATACTCCATGGCTTCAAAACGCATTAGCAGTTAGCACTATGGCACTTAGCGGAATTGTTATGGTTTCTGCTTCTGGTAACGATGCACAGAACGACCAAGGTGCAGCTCTACCTGGTTGGGGCGGATGGTTTACAACTGGTGGCGGTACTCCTGCTTCTGCTTTAGGTATAACTGTTGGTTCTACTCCTGCTGGCGGGCGCCAAACACTTGGTTTTGCTACGGTAGATATAGATAGCACTACTGTTACTACTAGAATAATAGGCCACCATCCTACATTTAATGTTAATACTACACTTAGTGGTTTAGGCAATATTCCTTATGTATGGTTTGGTCAACTAGGTAGCCCTGATGCAGTTCCTGGTAATCCTCTAGGATTTGGCGATTCGCATTTCTTACCTATGCCTACTAATCCTAATTTCCAAGCTGCTATTGATAATATCGCACTAAATCTTGCAAGCAACGGAATTGACCTTACAGGTGGAGTTGCTATATTTAACCGTGGAGGCACAAACTTTGACTCTATGCGTGAACTAGCTACCCAACTTGGAGCAATAGCTATGATGATTGTTAATCATGAAAATCATAACGTTTTAGTTTCAGGTACTGTACTTAATAATATAAACAACGATCAAACTCTTCCTAATTTATCTATAGGAAGGGATGATGGTGAGTTTTTATTTGGCCCTCATACAACAAACAGCGGCCCTTTCCTTGAGGGAACTCTTAATCTTGGAACAGCTTCTTTAGTAGGAGCTTTAGAAATTCTTACACCAAGCTCTGGCTTAGGCCCTATTGGTCCTCTTGGTCCAAATAGTACAATGCACATTAAACCTGACATTATTGCTCCGGGCGTAAGAGTATTCTCGGCAGAAAACATGGATAGAATATTCCAAAGACAAGGCAATCATGACGATCCTTTTGTTGAAATGGGCGGAACATCTATGTCATCGCCTGCTATCGCGGGTATTGCTGCTTTAATGTTAGAGCATTTTGGAACTTTAACTTCTACTGCTGAAATTAAGGCAAGAATGATGAATACAGCTCGTCCACTTGCAGATTTTTCTGGCTTCTATAGCGTACATCAAGTTGGTGCTGGGCTTGTTCAGCCACAACGTATATTTGACCCTGCATTTCACAATATTTTTGCAACTGCAATACATCCTGTTCCTTTTGAGGGTGGAGGCATAGTTGGTGGTACTGTTCCGGGAACTACTCCTGGCGGCACTTGGGAAATGCAGCAAATGGCTTCTTTAAGCTTTGGTAGCTATAGTGCATTAGCAGGAACATCTATGACAACAGCTACTATCAGAGTTACTATTGAAGATGGTGGAGCTGGCCATGCTTGGACTCCATCATACAACATGTTCATACCATCGCAAGAAGTGTTACCTCCTAGACAGGGCTTAACTCAGGCTCAGTGGGGACCTGCACTTCCACGTACTATAACTGGCGTTACATTTAATATAGATATAGTTAGTGCTACCGAGTTTGATGTACATATAGTACATGATGGAAGTATTGTAAACTCGGGCCATGTAGAAGGGTATTTAACATTTAACAATGGTCTTGGTGTAAGCCTTTCTATGCCTTTTGCAGCTAACTTTACTGCAATGCCAGTACCAGCACCTTTGGTGCCACTTACTTCTCCTAATGTAGGAATATGGCGCCCTATAATATCTGGATACACAACAACGCAAGATAACTTTGTTGCAGGTGGAAACCCTGAAGACCCAAGGCTTGTAGCAATTAGAGCTTTACCTTGGAGCTGGGACTACGCACCGGGTGATGAACACGCATTGTCTACATCTAACTACTCTGGTGTAACTTTTGGATTTAGTGCAGATGGTGGCCCTAATGTTGCTAGAACTGTAAGGTTCTACGTTGCCCCTCAAGGTGGCTCAATTGGAGATCCTGAAACACAATTCCACATGCAGTTTAACAACATTGCACCTGATAGTTTGGTATTCTCTCATAACTTATTAAGCTCTGTTGTAGGTGGAATGAGATATACGTTTGGAATACCTGAGCTTAATGCAACAGGCCTTGTGAATGCAGGGCTTTGGGTAGACTGGGGAACACCTCTTGAACCAGGCATTTATGATTTAATAATGCATGTTGTTCATGAAACTCCAGGATATGGTTTAGAAATGCCATTCACGTTTATCGTAGCTGATCATGATAATGGACCAAGATTCTTACCTGATGAAGATGTATTCACATTTGCAGATGGCGGAACAAGTGTTATTATTGGCGGTAATATCTATAGCTCTGATATAGAGCTAGCTATGGCAAATAATCTTAGGGTTGCAACAACACTTGGCACTAATCCAAACAGCCCAATACCTACTTTTGCACCAGTTTCTTATGGTATAACTGCGGTACACTTCCCGCAACTTAACGATGTTCTATTTACGCCAAGTATGGCTAATATTGATGGAAGAATAGATGTAGTTCTTAATATTGGCACCGGTGCTGGACAGTGGGTTCCTCCTTCTGTACACACTACGCCTTTGCCAGTTGATGCTATAGTTAGAGAAGGTATTGGCGTTGGCGGAGTTTCTGGGGTTGGGTTCTTTATGAATCCTATTTGGTTCCAAGGAACTCAATTTGGTCCACGTACAGATTCTTTTGTTGTATCAACTGTAAGTGCAGTTGAGGCTAATAGCCCAAGCATTTCACCTACATCAGCTGTGTTTAATTACTTCAGTCGTAATGATGTAGAGTTTGATGTAAACTTAGGAATTGGAGCGTTTGAAGCTACTGACGTAAGAAATGTAATGTTTAACGGAAACCTAGTAGCGGGATGGAGCTTTGGCAGCAATAATGTTCTTACACTATATCCAGCAATGTTCGATGCAATAGGTGTATCTGCTGGTGATGTAATTGACCTTGTTGTAAACTTTAACAATGATAGAGGTATTTCAGCAAGAACTATCACAGTAATAGTGCCTTCTGTAACTATTATAAATGGAGGAGTAGGCTCTGAAGTTACAGGTGGACCTACTCAACTCGAAGGAAATAGTGCGGTAACTATTAACGCTGGAGCAAGAGCTGGATTTGCATTTAATGGATGGACATTTAACCAACCTGTTACGCTTACATCTGGCAGCACTGTAACCGCAACAACAACAAGCTTTATCCTTCCAGATTCTGATATTATAGCAACAGCTCACTGGATTCCTGAAGTTCCAACAGCTCCAGGAGTACCACCAGTAACACCTCCTACGCCACCAGCGCCACCAGTAACACCTCCTACTCCACCAGAAACACCAGAGGTGCCACCAGTAACGCCACCAACTCCTCCTACACCTCCAATATTTACGGATGTATCGCCAGATGCTTGGTATGCAGACTTTATTGAGGAAGTAGTAGAAGCAGGCGTATTTGCAGGCGTTGGCGAAGGATTGTTTAACCCTAACGGCGTAATGACAAGAGCGATGTTTGTTCAAGCACTTGCCAACTTACACGGTGTAGACTTAACAGAATTTACAGGAATATCAAGATTTTCTGATGTAGATGTAAACGCTTGGTATGCGGCATCTGTAGAGTGGGCAGCATCTCTAGGTGTTGTTGTAGGCATGGGTGATGGAACGTTTAGGCCTAATGCTCCAGTAACACGCGAGCAAATAGCACTTATGTTATTTAAATTTATTCAACTTATGGGCATAGAAGTTACTATGGGCGAAGTATTAACTTTCGTTGACGAAGCGGAAATTTCATTTTGGGCAGCAGAAGCTGTAGCATCTATACAAGCTATGGGAATTGTTTCTGGCAGACCAAATGGCAGCTTTGACCCGCAGGCAACAGCTACAAGAGCAGAAGTAGCAACAATGTTTGCTAGACTGCTTACAGCAATGAGATAGCCTATAAAGTAACACATAAGTTAATATAGCAACAGGAAAAGCGACTAAGGGAAACTTTAGTCGCTTTTTTATCTCCTGCCACGTCAATAGAGTTGTAACGAAATTAAATTCCAAGTACTTCTCATTGTCATTGCGAGGGCTTGTTAATTAAAAAATTTTTGTGTGTAGAGCCCGAAGCAATCCATGTTAAAATCATATTTTTCAGCATCTACCTTTGTGCTCTGCCTTTGGCAGAGTGGCGAAGCCAGTCCAAGCAGTTTTCCTGCGGAAAACCGGTCAAAGACCGCTCCTGTGGTTTGCTTTTAGCAAACTGGCGAAGCCACTTTCGCAAAGCGAAAGCACTAGGCATAGCGAAAGTGCCAAGGCTTAGCAAAACCGCTAGAGACTGCCGCGTCGGGCACTTGTGGTTTTCCTCTGGAAAACTGGCGAAGCCACTCCAAGCAGTTTTCCTATGGAAAACCAGCCAAAGGCTGCTTTCGCAAAGCGAAAGTGCCAAGGCTTAGCGAAAGCACTTGACCCTTCTCGCAGTGACAACTGAATGGTTATTTTTTAATTTCGTTACAACTCTATTGCGAGGGTACGGGGATTGCAACAGTTGTATATGTCGAACCCGAAGCAATCTAATGACGTTGTCCCGTAGGGCAACGGAACAGGCTTTTCTAAAGCTTACATGGATTGCTTCAACCCTTACAGGGTTTCGCAATGACCTTCCGATGTCTATACTTTTTAATTTCAGAACATGTCTAACGACTTATAGGGGACGCCGTCCCCTATAAAATTGTTGCAATTTAACGTTCGCCCCTATATTTTTTTAATGCAGCAGAAGAAATTGCCATAAATGCAAGCTTATTTTTAGTGTTTTCAAAGCCATCTAAGGCATTTTTATAAAGTTTGATATATTCGTTATAAGCATCTTCAACCGAAGTGTAAGAATCAAAACAAGCTCTAATTTCTTCAAGAGAGTATATATCTTTAAGCTCATTAATCATAACAAGCTGACAAAGATGCTCTTTTTTGTAATATCGCTTATTGTGAAGGGGTGACAGCACCGAAACCCTAACATAGTTCTGAATCATTGTTTTGGTGAAATATATACGATTACGCTCGAAAAAGGCAATAACTTGCGAAATGGTCATTTCTTCGGTGTAGTTTTCTATATTTTTAAGAATATCTATATTTTGCATCATGACGATAATTCCACAAAACCTTTGCCTAGAACCTCTTTAACATCGGTTACAATTACAAACGCATTTTCATCAATTTCTTTAACAATGTCTTTCATGGCAACTAGCTCTTTAGAACTCATTACTATAAGCAAAACATCTTTATCTTCTTGAGTGTAAGCACCCTTAGCATCAAACGATGTTGCACCTCTTACAATATTTTCAAAGATTTTTTGCGATATTTCAGGCCCATGCTTGGTAATAATAAATACAGCCTTTGAAAAGCTTAAACCTTCTAAAATAGCATCGGCCGCTTTTGTTATAACAAAGAGCGATATAATTGCATACATGCTGCTTCTCATGCCAAACACGAAAAGACCTGCGAGTAAAATCATGCTATCGGTTACAAACAGTATTTTTGTAAGACTAAAATGTTTTGCAAATTTGTGTATCATAGATGCTAAAATTATTGTTCCGCCAGTTGTTGCCTTTGCCTTAACAACAAGCCCAACGCCAAGGCCACAAATTATACCGCCAAAAATTGCAGGAATAATAAAATCTGTTTCTGTGTATTTAGGAATCATATCAGTAATATCTAATGCAACAGATAAAAGCAAGGTTGCGAAGATTGTTCTTGACAAAAATGACTTTCCAAGAAGTTTATAAGCTATAATTAATAAAGGAAGATTAAATAAAAGATTTAAAAGCCCTAAAGATATTTCTATACCAAAGTTTGCTCTAAAAACTTCTACGAGTACAAGCGAAAGCCCAGTAATTCCGCCAGTAACCAAGCTTGCTGGCTGGTAGAAAACGGTTACGCCAGTAGCCATTAAAAAAACGCCAATTATAGCAAGCGTATAGTCTTTTTTCTTATCGGCAAGTAAAAAGCTTGTACACAAAAGAGCAATAATAAGCCCTAGAATAATGTTTGAATCTATAAATATACGTGATGCAAAAAGCCCAAAATTTATTACATCTATAAGTAATCTAAAGTTTTGATTTTTCATAATAATCTCCTTAGTTTTCAAAGTTATAAGAGGTTTCTACAAGAGTCATCAGTTCGAAAATATTTTTTGCTGCTTCGCTCTCTAAAGGGGCGAAAATGCTTATTTGCCTAAGCATGTTGTTATCGTCTAAAAAAGTCCAAACCACTGCTCCTGTACCATCGGCAAAAATGGCGTAAAAGCCCATTGCCTCATACCCTGCGAGCAAAATTTCATGCGGCTCGGTTAAAATTGGCCCAAGCTCTAGAATAGTATCGAAACTGTTTATTATAATATCTCCCATAGATGCTGCTCTGTGTTCTTCTAAAATGTTTCCTATATATAATATAGAAATAGTATTTTCACCATCATCAGAAGTGAAGTGAATAGATTCGCCAAAAACCTCGAATCTTCTAAAATGTTCTGGCACATCTAAAAAACCAAAAACTTCGTTTCCGGCGCGTACTAGAGAAGTACCTTCTTCGCTGCCTCGTAGCGAGCAGGCACTTAAAGTAATAGAAAACAGCAAAAGAAATAATATATACTTAAACACTTTCAATGTGATTCCTCCTAATGACAAACTACTATATAATGATACGACATATCGAGGAAAAAATCAATAGGCAATAATACATAACCTAATTCATGAACCAATTTTTCAAGCGTAATTTGTGAAACAAATTTTTTGCGACCTAGGTTTTGCTTGCAAAACGAGGAGCAAAAAGTTAAGAAAAATTGTGCAAATGCGGTTATGTACATTGCTAAGAATATATTCTATATTTTACCAATTAAGGTGAGTATAAAAAACCTAATCAAATATCATAATAAACACATGAAAGTGGACTAAAAACACTTTTGTAAAATGTTACATGTAAGTTACAAATGACAAAAAAACTTGAAAAACGAGTTTTAAAGTGTTATAGTAATTTACAGCAAATAGACTTCTTTGCTAACGTAGTGAAGGTGTTTATATTTAGAGGTTCGTTAAGCCTCTAACGCAGATTTTAAAATGTTACAGAAAAGTGTTTATGTAATTTTTGTGTTACAGAAAGTTTACATATCGGGTTTTCTGTTGACTTTAATAAATCTGATGTGCTATTATATTTTATAAGAGGCAAAGACCTCAAAACCTATAGGGAGGAAAAAAGAAATGAAAAAGAAAATAGCTTTATTGCTAGCTGCTGCTATGACGATAACGGCAGTACCTACAATGAACGTTTCTGCAGCATTGCCGCCAGCTTTAACCAATACTAATATTGGTACAGTTGGAACAGCGGCAAGATTGTATGAAAACAGACTTGCAAGAGAAGGAGTTACTCCTGCACCAGGTAATCAATTTGATACGGCAGGTAATGCACACAATCTTGGTGGTTACATCGTAATTCCAAACACATCAGGTGTTGGTTTACTAAACGGTTCGTCTTTCCAAATTACGCTTGAAAATGCAGTTTGGAACTATAGACAATGGTTTGTAGGCACAACTTCGACTACAACTCCAAACACTCAAGCATCAACTATTAATGGTCTTGATGCTACAGGATTAACAATTTTTGATTTTGGCGGAAACCTTTTCGTTCAAAACAATGCAGCACTTACAACTCTTGTTGATGCGGCTGTTCCTTCAATATCTTTACCTGCGGGTGCAACTCGTACAGGTCACGGCTTAGCAGCTGCTACTACTATGAATATCAGTGCTGCTTGGGATGTGTATGATGAAGGTACAGGTACTTGGATTGCAGCAACACCTGCAACTGGCGTTGCTCTTGTTCCTATCAGTGTTTTTGCTGCTGGTGACATCGATGGTGTTGCAGTTACAATTGAGTACACTACAACTTCAACAACAACTGCAACTCCTGTATTAAGACAAAATGCTCTTGCTCAAACTGCTGCAGCTAGAGAAGTATTCCCAGCGAATTACTCAACTATTGACCAAGCTTTTGGTTTTATGAATGATAGTGGTGTTTATGAAAGAACTGGTGGTGCAGTTACTAACTGGATGAACCTTGGCGGAGCTGAAATCACATATGAACTTCGTTTCACATCTGCAAACACAGTAACAATCCTTGTAACAGGCACTCCTGCTTTAAACGATTTCGTTGCTATTCCTCTTGCTATTTTAACAACTAGCGAAGAGCCTGTTAGAGCAATAATCGGTGCTGGTGCTAATGTTAACGCTAACGTAAGTGCTAACTTAGCGGTTGCTAACATTGCAACTGGTAACAACCTTACAACAACTACTGGTAGCCAAGCTGTTCGTGGCGAAGAGTTCATCAGAAACGTTTCTGTAACAATTCGTGAAAGATCAGCAGGTGCTCTTAGAAATGGTGCTTTCAGACTTACTGCTCCTGCAGGATTTGAGTTTGTTAACATCCAAAGCTGGAACTTCCTTTTCGGCGAAAACCTTGCAGTTGCTAATATGGCTACAGGAAACAACAACGTTTTCCCAGCTGCAAACGTAGCAATTCCAGCGGGTCAAGTAAGAACTTCTAACATGTTCTTTAACTGGGGTTACAATACTGGCTTTAACAGCGTTGCAAACAGAAACGCAGTTAATGTTAGATTATTAGCAACATCTAGAATATCTGATACTTTCCTTGGCACACCTGGTGCAGCTACAGCAGGCGTTCCGACGAATAGCGTTGTTTGGGGTGACTCAGCGGCTTTTGTTTCTCCAGTTACTAGAGTACACGTTAACCCAATGCCAGTAAATACAGCAGTAGATACTGCCTTCCCTGCTGCTAGAGATTTTGTACCTTCAACTCTTGCTGGTGGTGGTATCTTAACAATTAGCAATATTACTCTTGAAAATATTACTAACAATGTTTCTGCTACACCTCAAGTTTTAGAGGCAAGAATTGACCATCTAGCGATTAACCAAAACAGAATCGTTAATGATCAAGCTTTCAACATTGCAACTTCTGCACAATTTGGTGTAAACTTAGAGAGATTAAACAATGCTACTACGCTTGTTTCAGGTAGATTAGAACCAGCTTTCGTTTCTGAAAGAGCAACTGCAACTTCAAATGCTGATGTTACAGTTCGAGGACACCAATTTGCTGAGTTTAACCAACAACACAGAGCTGCTAACGTTAGAATTGAAGAAAACATTCCTAACTCTTGGTGGTCATTAAGAAACACTACTTTAACTTTACCTCAAGGCGTTAGATTCTTAGCAATTCAACCTCTTGCTCAAGCTAACTTTGTAAATAGTATGGAAGCATTTGGTGCTACTTCAGCTACTGGTCTTGGAGCGTTCCAAGGTAACAGTGGTAGAATGGCAGGTAACTGGGTTACAATCAACCACAACGTTGCTACTATTCACTTACTTCCAATCACTAACCAAACTACTGCAAGGACTCGTCTTGATCTTGGTATTTGGTTAACTGCAGCTGCAGACTTTAATGGTGAAGTAACTCTTACTTTAAACCAATACAACACTCTTCCAGAGCAACCAGAACCATCTTCTGTTGTTATTGCTAACTTCGTTCAACCAGTTACAGTTGAAACAACTGTTTCTGATGTAAGAATTGGTTTACAATATGTTTCTGTAGCTGACTTTACAATTACTGAAACAAGAGCTGGTAACCTTCTTCAAGGTAAAGAAGTTTATATCACAGTTTCAGACCAAATCTCTACAGACATGTTACTTGCTAATGGCTTTAACTACAATGTTATCGATGGTAACTTAAGAATTAGCAATATGAGAGTTGCTACAGGTTTATTTGGACCTGGTGTTGGAACAAACGCTGGAAGTGCTCAAATCGTATTTAATATCGACAGAACATCAAGCGTTGCTTCTACTATCGAATTTACAAACGTTCAAGTTAAAATCGGTAGAACAGTTCCTTTCTCTAACGTTGGCGTAAACAACGAAAGAGGAATTGACTTAATCGTTTGGGGACCTGCTATTGCTCAAAACTTTATGGGTCTTCATAATGTAAATAACATTATGGGTACAACTACAAACCAAATTCTTGGAAACCCTAGAGATCTTTACAACGTTCCTGGTATCGTAACTAACTATATCAACGTTATCGATAACATGCACGCTATGACAGGTTTCAACAATGTTGTTGAAGTTACTATCGGCAACCCAGTTATCCTTATCAATGGTGAAGAGTTTGAAATGCCAGTTGCTGCTTATATCTCTCCAGTTTCTCAAGCAGCTATGGTTCCTGTAAGATTCGTATCTGTAGCTTTAGGTTTAGAAGAAGATGCAGTTAGATGGGATCCTACTACTTCAACTGTAACTATCGATACTGGTATCAACAACAGAATCGTTCAGTTTGTTTCTAACGAAACTTTCTACAGAGTTAACGGTGCTCAAATAAGCATGGTTGGAGCTGATAATGTTACTTTAGTTGCTTCTGAAATCAGAGAAGAAAGAATGTTTATTCCTTTCCGTCAATTAGGAAACGCATTTGGTATTCCTGTATCTTGGGACGCTGAAACTACTACAGCTTTCTACAACAACCCAGCTGAATTTGCTGGTATCCAATAATAATTTTGACTGAATAAATGCTTAAATGGATTTAAACGGCTAAAATATAAAAGCCCCTCCTTTTGGAGGGGTCTTTTTAATGCGGTGATTTCTAGCAGAGAATTAATATTTAAAATTGGAAAAATATGAATATTAAAGACTTTTATGGTTAATACTACTGCTGGAGGTGTTTTAAATGAACAAAAAAAGTTCAAGAGGCTTTTATATAGCTTTATATTCATGTATTGCAGCAATTTTGATTACGGCTGTTGCAATAACATATAATTCTATCTCAAGCCTACAAAGAAGCGAAAGTGAATCACATGCAGAAATGGATTTAAGCAACATGGTTGAAACAAGTCTTAGAATTACTCCAAGTGCTATAGTAGATTCTCAAGACGACATGGTAATGGTAGATGGGTCAGACGTGGCATTTCCTAACATCTTTAATCGTGGACCTAGAGAATCAGAACCACCAACAGAGCCGCAGCAAGGGCCAGCAGTAGAACCTGAGGACTCGGGGCAGGAGTCGGGCGAGGCATTTGTAGAAGATGAAGAAACGGCGTTTGTTTCAAACATCATAACTACTGAGCCTGTTGTAGAAATTCTTGCTGATCCAGTTTTTAGTGTATTTAATGGCGATGCAGACATGACGTGGCCCGTAGAAGGCACAATTGTAATGGATTTTAGTATCGACAGAGTTATTTACGACGTAACGCTTGAACAGTTTAGAACGAACGACAGCATTTCTATTGCAGCAACACCGGGTACGCAGGTTAGAGCAGCAGCCGACGGAGTTGTAGTAAGTGTAAGAAACACAAGGATAGAAGGCAACACGGTAGTAATCGAGCACGGTAATGGCTGGCATACTACATACAGCCAGCTACAAGACGGTATTCTTGTAGCCGAGGGTGATGTAGTTGTAGCAGGGCAAATTATCGGTGGGGTTTCTAACCCATCAGCTCATTCGAGTTTATTAGGTAGTCACCTAAATTTTAGAGTTACAAGAGATGAAAGCCCAGTAAATCCGATGTTAGTACTGCGATAGTGTAAGAATGCAGTGAAAATACTATAAAATAGCTAAACAATAAATTTCATGATAAAATTTCCTTTGATATAGGGGCGGCCGAAGTACCGCCTTTATATTTTTTTGCCTATCCAAAGCCCATGACAACTATGACCTATTATGGATGGTTCTTCACAAGTTGCAAAGTGATAATTCATATATAAATCAAACTCGGCTTCGGTTAAATTGTTTATTTTATCAAAAAGGGGATATACAAGCCCATCAACACCTACATCTGTTATTTTTTCAAGAGAAGATTTTTCTGTAAGTTCGTTTATTTCATTAAAATCCATACTATAAAATATACCATACATTCCAGTTTTAATCACATCATCTAAAACATCAAGTGGATGCTCTCTGTAAAGACTAGAAATATATGTACCACTGCGGTTTAAATAAGCAAGAGCAAGTATACCATCTTTTTTAAGCACTCTTAAACATTCTTTTACGCATTTTTCACGGTCTTTTTTGTCCATAAGATGATATAGTGCACCCATGCAAATTACAGCGTCAAAGCTTTCATCTGCAAATCTAGACATATCTAAACAATCGCCTTGATAAAGTTCTTTTAGTAAGTTTTGTTTATCGGCACTTTTTATTATTTCTACATGTTTTTCTGTTAAATCACCAGCAGTTACTTTATAGCCATTTTCGGCAAGCGGAAAAGCATATATCCCAGTGCCAGCACAGCAATCTAAAACGCTACAGTTTTTTGGCAAATGCTTTAACAAAAATTTTAGCGTAGTAGTAAATTCGATGCTATTTGCTTGGCTGCGCTTTAGGCGTATTTCTTCGTCATAGTCATTGGTGTAA
>Ga0136643_10011771_pt1 | contig 12997 bp, 11 predicted proteins | sample TergutLab28metaG_FD_96883 | JGI IMG/M metagenome (GOLD analysis project Ga0136643, IMG submission 96883) | Labiotermes labralis P1 segment gut microbial communities from Petit-Saut dam, French Guiana - Lab288 P1 (version 3) (version 3) | ecosystem: Host-associated > Arthropoda: Insects >...
CGGGCCGAAGATCTCCGTCCAGACCAAGGACGCGATCGGCCGCAGCTGGCAGATGTCCACCGTCCAGCTGGACTTCAACCTGCCCGAGCGGTTCGACCTGCAGTACACCGCGGCGGACGGCTCGCGGCAGCGGCCGGTGATGATCCACCGCGCGCTGTTCGGCTCCATCGAGCGCTTCTTCGCGGTGCTGCTGGAGCACTACGCGGGCGCGTTCCCGGCCTGGCTCGCGCCGGTGCAGGCGGTCGGCATCCCGGTCGGCGACGCCCACGTGCCGTACCTCCAGGAGTTCGCCGCCGAGGCCCGGCGCAAGGGCCTGCGGGTCGAGGTCGACGCGTCCTCGGACCGGATGCAGAAGAATATCAGGACCCACCAGAAGCTCAAGGTGCCGTTCATGATCATCGTCGGCGACGAGGACATGACGAACGGCACGATCTCCTTCCGCTACCGCGACGGCTCCCAGGAGAACGGCATCCCGCGCGACCTGGCGCTGGCCAAGCTGGTCGACGTGGTGGAGCGGCGCGTCCAGGTCTGACCGGCCGCAGCGCGAACGCAGGGCCCCGGGGAGCACGTCCCGGGGGCCCGGCGCGCGCCGGTGGAAGCCGCACCGGCGCGCCCCCATCTCGGCCGACCGGCGGGGACGTTCCGGCCGGTCGGCCGAGGCGCGGCCGCGCGCACCCCACCTACGCTCGACCCATGACCGACGGCCTCGATCTCGCCCTGCCCACCAGGCGGACCTGGCGCGGCTGGGTGGTGGACACCGTGCTCTTCTGCGCGGCCCTGTTCCTCGGCCTGATCGGCCTCGCCGTGGTGAGCGCCCAGGGCGCGCCGGAGCGGTGGGCCGTGCAGCTGGAGCCGGTGCTGGGCCTGGCCATGTGCTGCGCGCTGTGGGGGCGGCGGCGCTTCCCGCTCGCGGTGGCCCTGGTGGGGCTGCCGGCCGCGGCACTGGCGGTCAGCGCCCTGCCCGCCTGCGCGGTGATCCTCACCGGCCTCGCCGCCCGCAGGCGCTGGCAGCAGGCCCTGCCGGTGTTCTGCGGCTACCTGGTCGCCATGGCGCCGTCCGGGCGGCTGCTCTACGGGGCGCGCGACGACCTGTGGATCGACACCGTCTTCTCGCTCGCCTACCTGCTGACCACCTTCGCCTGCGGCAGTGCCCTGCGCTCCCGCCGGCTGCTGGTCCAGCGGCTGCGGCTGGACGCGGTGCGGGCCGCGGCCGAGCACGAGCGCCGGCTGGCCGACGCCCGCCGCGGCGAGCGCCAGGCCATCGCCCGCGAGATGCACGACGTGCTGGCGCACCGCATCTCCCTGCTGTCGGTGCACGCCGGGGCGCTCGCCTACCGCACCCGCCAGGCCGAGGGCGGCCACGGCCCGGCGCTCAGCGGTGCCGAGGTCGCCGAGAGCGCCGAGGTGATCCGGGGCAACGCCCACGAGGCCGTGCAGGAACTCCAGGAGGTGCTGCACCTGCTGCGGGCCGACGACGGCGACGAGCCGGCGTCGCTGCTGCCGCGCATCGAGGACATCGGCGGGCTGGTCGAGGACGCCCGCGCCACCGGGCAGCCGGTGGACTTCCGCGCCGACGTGCCCGCCGACGCCGTCCGCGACCTGCGCTCGGCCCTGCACCGCACCGCCTACCGGGTGGCCCAGGAGGGGCTGACCAACGCCCGCAAGCACGCGCCCGGCACGCCCGTCAGCGTGCTGCTGGCCGGCCGCCCCGGCGCCGCCCTCACCGTCGAGGTCCGCAACCCGCTGCACGCCCCTGCGGCCGGCGGCGCCACCGTCCCCGGCACCGGCGCCGGACTCACCGGGCTCGCCGAACGTGTCCGCCTCGACGGCGGCACCCTCGACCACACCGCCACCGCCGGCACGTTCACCCTGCGCGCCCGGCTACCGTGGCCGGCGAGGTGACGCCATGATCCGAGTGCTGCTGGCCGACGACGACCCGCTGGTGCGGACCGGCCTGAAGCTGATGCTGCGCGGTGCCGACGGCATCGAGGTCGTCGGGGAGGCGGCGGACGGCTCCCAGGTCGGGCCCGCCGTCCGCGAGCACGCGCCCGACGTGGTGCTCATGGACATCCGGATGCCGGTGATGGACGGCCTTTCGGCCACCCGGGCCCTGCACCGCGCCGGCAGCGCCGCCCCGCAGGTGATCGTGCTGACCACCTTCGACGAGCACGCCCTGGTGCTGGAGGCGATGCGGGCCGGCGCCGCCGGCTACCTGGTCAAGCACGCCGCGCCCGAGGACATCGTCGAGGCGGTGCGGCGGGCCGCCCGGGGCGAGCCCGCACTGTCGCCGTCCGCCGCGCGGGCGCTGGTGGAGCACGCGGCCGCCGGACCCGGCGACCGGTCGGAGCGCGCCAGGCAGCAGCTCGCCCAGCTCACCGAGCGCGAGCGGGAGGTGGCCGCGGCCGTCGCCGAGGGCCTGTCCAACACCGAGATCGGCGCCCGGCTGCACCTGTCGGTCGGTACCGTCAAGACCCATCTGTCCAGCGCCCTGACCAAGCTCGACCTCGACAACCGGGTCCAGCTCGCGCTGCTCACCCACGACGCCCGCCCGCAGCCCTGAACCGGGCTACCGCTGCGGCTCCTTCTCGTCCTCGCGGGTGAACGTCTGGATCAGCCAGGACGAGAAAGAACCGGTGACCGCGCCGAGCAGCGCCAGGCCGAGCACCATCAGGAACGCCGCGATGACCCGGCCGCCCGACGTGACGGGGGTGACGTCGCCGTAGCCGACGGTGGTGAGCGTCTGGATCACCCACCACAGCGAGTCGCCGAAGGTGCGGATGGTGGCCCCGGACGCGTACCGCTCCTGCTGGTAGACCGCGAGCGCACCGGCGAAGCCGAGGAGCACCGCGGTCATGCTGCCGTAGGCGATGACCCGGCCGTACAGGCTCAGCCGCGGCTCCTCGCGGCGGCGCTGCACCACCTCGTAGAGACTGACCACGCGCAGCGGGCGGAGCAGCGGCAGGAGGGTGGCCACGGTGTCGATCGCATGGTCGCGGACGTAGCGGGGGCCGAACCTGCGCCCGCTGAGCCGCCACCGCACCGCGTAGTCGACGACGAACATCGCCCAGGTCAGGGCGACCACGGACAGCAGCGCCTCGTGCACCCAGTCCGGCGCGCCGGGGGCCAGCACGTGCGCGGCGTACGCGCCCAGGTACAGCAACGAGGCGGCGAACAGCGGTCCCTCGGCCCGGTTCTCCCACCGGGACAGGCGGGTGTCGGCGTCCATCCGGCCAGGATCACCGCCCGCGGCCGGGCGCCGGGGCCGCCGACACGCGCCGCACGGGTGAAGTCCTATGCTGATCGGCATGACGAGTGAGCCGGAGCAGCAGATCGGGGCGGGGGATCCGGACGGCTTCCAGCGACTGTGGACCCCGCATCGCATGGCGTACATCCAGGGCGAGAACAAACCCACCGGCCCGGAGGCCGGCGACGGCTGCCCGTTCTGCGCGGTGCCGGCCATGTCCGACGAGGACGGCCTGATCCTCACCCGCGGCGAGCACGTCTACGCGCTGCTCAACCTCTACCCGTACAACAGCGGCCACCTGATGGTGGTGCCCTACCGGCACATCGCCGACTACACGGAGCTGGACGAGCGGGAGACCGCGGAGCTGTCGCTGCTGACCAAGCAGGCGATGGGCGCGCTGCGTTCGGCGTCCGGCGCCCAGGGCTTCAACATCGGCATGAACCAGGGCGGCGTCGCGGGCGCCGGCATCGCCGCCCACCTGCACCAGCACGTGGTGCCGCGCTGGGGCGGCGACATGAACTTCATGCCGGTCGTCGGGCACACCAAGGTGCTGCCCCAACTCCTCGCGGACACGCGGAAGATGCTCGCCGACGCCTGGCCGCGCTGACCGTCACGCGTCGTACGCGTCGGCCCGCCGCGGCTCCACGCCCTGCACCAGGCCGCTCAGCAGCATCGAGCGGCTGGTGAAGTGCGAGGTGTCCACGCCGTTCTCCTCCATCACCTGGATCGCGGCCGCGTGCACCGCGCGCAGGACCGGGGTGGCGGCGCGCAGCGCGTCGTCGGCCATGAAGCGGTGCTTCCAGGGCTTGCCGGCCCAGGTGTGCCGCAGGCCGAACGGCTCCGGCAGCTTCACCGTGCCGCCCAGGAAGTCCAGGACCGGCGGGAACCAGGTCAGCGGGGCCCGGGCGGCCAGCCGCACCACCTCGTTGGAGTTGATCAGCGGCTGGCTGACGGTCTTGGTCTCCCAGAACTTCACCGGCTTGGCGACGGTCTTCTCCGACGGGTCCGGCGCGCTGGTGAACATGCCGTCGACCGGGCCGAGCGCGTGGCCGGTCACCTCCACCCGCAGGGTGTGCGCCAGCACCGTCACGGTGACCATCAGGGTCAGCACCAGATTGCCGTCCCACAGCACGAACTGGATGCCCAGGTAATGGCGGTTGCCCTTGCCGAACTGCTGGTTGTTGCAGATCCGCTGGATCTCGAAGTCCTTGACGGTGAACGCCTCGACCTCGGCGCCGGTCGGCCGGGAGATCTTCGAGGCGCCCTCGCCGACCGGCACCACGATCCAGTGCCGTATCGAGGCCTTGGGGAACCCGCCGGTGTGCAGCGGGCCGCGCTCCAGCATCCGCAGCTTGTCGTGGATCGCGCGGATCACGTCCCAGCTGCGGAACGGGTGGATCTCGGTGATCCCCTCGCGCGGCAGCAGCTCCTCGGCCAGCTGCCAGCTGCCCCACCGGCTGCCCATGCCCAGTATCCCCTTGGGCCCGGCGTAGAAGACGACGTTGCTGTTCTGCTCGGCCGACAGCTTGGCCAGGTTCTGCCGCAGCCGCTCGGCGCGCACCTGGTTGGGGTTGCGGGGGACCGCCTCCGGGATCTTCGCACCGATGCCGCTGCCGGCCACCAGGCCCGACCAGCGGTCGCGCAGGTCCTTGGCACTGCTCTCGCAGATCCGCTTCGCCCAGTACCAGCCGATGACCGGGGCGATCATCACGACCCGGGTGTACTCCCGCCAGAAGCCGCTGAACGGCGGGCGGATGGCCAGCAGCGCGGTGAACGCGATGACCACCGCCAGCACGATCGCGCCCAGCGTGCCGGCCCGGTTGCCCTTGTCCCGCAGCGCCGCCAGCGAGGTGCGCAGCTGGAAAGCGCCCAGCCACAGCAGCACGCCGGGCAGGAACAGCAGCCCGAACACGCCCATCACCACGGACAGCCGGGTGTCGCGCTCCTGCCGCAGCCGGTTGGCGGCCAGGCAGTGCTCGACCACCGTCTGCGGCTCGATGCCGAACGACTGCACCAGCTCCTTGCGGCCGCCGCCGAGCATCCGCACCTGTACGGCGCGGGCGAACGCCTCGCCCAGGTTGGGCGCGAACAGCCGCAGCCGGGGCGGGGTGATCTTGGTGTCCTCGTTGATGTCGACCAGCGCGGTGACCGGGGTGTCGCGGTACGCGGCGGAGGCCAGCGCCTGGGTCGCCGCCGTCTCGCCGTCGAGGCCCGTCAGCGGGACCTGAGCCCCGGGGCTGAAGTCGAACCCGTCCGTCACCAAAGCCCCCAGATCCCAGGTCGCGGGCGTCCGGCCTCCGCGGCCGGTCCGCCCGCCACATCACCCGCTCCGACCAGCCCATTCCCCGCCGGACGGCGCGTCACACGTTCGGAGCACTTTCCAGATTAGCGGCGCGGCGGCCCGCAGGGAGCCTGCGGGCCGCCGAACGACCTTGGTTCCAGGCCCTGTTGGCGGGTCATCCGGGGCGCACACGCAACGGCCTGCGCGCCCCGGGCCGCTTCCGGGAACCGCGGTGCGCCCCGGCGGGCGCGGTGTCACCGGGTGTGCTCCCCCTCCTCCGCCTGCTGGCGCAGCCGGGTGGCCTGCGCCGCCGGCATCGGCTCGTGCCGGGCGTAGCGCCGGCTGAACCGGCCCGTGCCGTGGGACAGCGAGCGCAGGTCCACCGCGTACCGGCCGATCTCGATCTCCGGCACCTCGGCGCGCACCAACGACCGCCCGGGACCGGCCGGTTCGGTGCCCAGCACCCGACCGCGCCGGCTCGACAGATCGCTCATCACCGGGCCCACGTAGGCGTCCGGCACCAGCACGCCGACCTCGGAGACCGGCTCCAGCAGATGAATCCGGCAGGCCGCGGCGGCCTCCCGCAGCGCGAGCGCGCCCGCCGTCTGGAAGGCGGCGTCGGAGGAGTCCACCGAGTGCGCCTTGCCGTCGGAGAGGGTGACCCTGATGTCCACCACCGGGTAGCCCAGGGCCACACCGCGGGCGGCCTGCGCCCGCACGCCCTTCTCCACCGACGGGATGAACTGGCGCGGCACCGCGCCGCCGATCACCTTGTCCACGAACTCGATGCCCGAGCCCACCGGCAGCGGCTCCACCTCGATGTCGCAGATCGCGAACTGGCCGTGCCCGCCCGACTGCTTGACGTGCCGGCCGCGCGCGACCGCCGCCTCGCCGAACGTCTCGCGCAGCGACACCTTGTGCGGCACCGCGTCGACCTGCACCCCGTAGCGGGTGCGCAGCCGCTCCAGCGCGACGTCCGCGTGCGCCTCGCCCAGGCACCACAGCACGACCTGCCGGGTGTCCGGGTTCTGCTCCAGGCGCATCGTCGGATCCTCGGCCACCAGCCGCGACAGGCCCTGCGACAGCTTGTCCTCGTCGGCCTTGCTGTGCGCCTCGATGGCGACCGGCAGCAGCGGATCCGGCATCTGCCAGGGCTCCATCAGCAGCGGGTGGTCCTTCGACGACAGCGTGTCCCCGGTCTCGGCGCGGGTCAGCTTCGCCACGCACACCAGGTCGCCGGCCTTCGCGGACGGCACCGGCCGCTGGAGCTTGCCGAACGGCGACGACAGCGCGCCGACCCGCTCGTCCACGTCGTGGTCCTCGTGCCCGCGGTCCTCCATGCCGTGCCCGGAGACGTGCACCGTCTCGTCGGGCCGCAGCGTGCCGGAGAACACCCGCACCAGGCTGATCCGGCCCACGTACGGGTCGGAGGCGGTCTTGACGACCTCGGCGGCCAGCGGCCCCTCCGGGTCGCACACCAGGTCCGGCTCGGACCGCCCGTCGGGACTCGTCACCGGCGGCGGCGTCCGCTCCAGCGGCGTGGGGAAGCCGCCGGTGACCAGCTCCAGCAGCTCCACCGTGCCCAGGCCCTGCCGGGCGCCCTCGGCGGCCGGGGCGGCCGCCAGCACCGGGTGGAAGGTGCCGCGCGCCACCGCCCGCTCCAGGTCGGTGATCAGCGTCTTGACGTCGATCTCCTCGCCGCCCAGATAGCGGTCCATGAGGGTCTCGTCCTCGCTCTCGGCGATGATCCCCTCGATCAGCCGGTTCCTGGCCTCCTGGAGCTGCGGCAGCAGGTCGGGGCCGGGCTGCACCTCGGTGCGCTCACCGCCGGAGTAGTCGAAGACCCGCTGCGTGAGCAGTCCGGCCAGGCCGGTCACCGGCGCGTGGCCGTCCGGTCCCTCGGGGCCGTGCACCGGCAGGTACAGCGGCAGCACCGCGTCCGGATCGTCGCCGCCCAGCTCGGCGGCGCACTGCGCGGCCGTCTCCTCGAAGCCGGCCAGCGCCGACTCCAGGTGCGTGACGACCACCGCCCGGGGCATGCCGACCGCCGCGCACTCGTCCCACACCAGCCGGGTCGCCCCGCCGATGCCCTCGCCGTCCTGCGCGGCCGAGACGACGAAGAGGGCCGCGTCCGCTGCCCGCAGACCGGCCCTCAGCTCCCCGACGAAGTCCGCGTAGCCGGGGGTGTCCAGCACATTGACCTTGATACCGTCCCACTCCACCGGGACGAGCGACAGCTGCACCGACCGCTGCTGCCGCTGCTCGATCTCGTCGTGGTCGGAGACCGAGCCGCCGTCCTCGACGCGGCCCGCCCGGTTCACCGCCCCCGTGGCCAGCGCGAGCGCCTCCACCAGGGTCGTCTTGCCTGCTCCGCTGTGGCCGACCAGCACCACGTTGCGCACCTTGTCGGGGCGGCCGGCCGCAGGTGCCCCTCCGGCGGCCCCTGATTGAACATCTCTCCTGTCGGATGCACCACCCATGTGTCATTCGCCTCCCGGTCCGTCACCGCATGAGGGACCGCACCCGCGGGACGGGCGCGGATCCGGGGGCGCACCGCACCAGCCACACAGGCGGCTGGGATGACGCCCGCGGTAATTCGACCTTCCCACGGGTGTCACCAGCCGTCCATACGTCGGACGCCCGGCCCGGTCAGGGTGCGGCAGGGCCGCGCGGGCCGGCTGCGGCGCGTGTCGGGGCGCGCGGGGAGGTGCCACACGCGTTCGGTGTCGCGGGGCTGGCTACGATGGGCCATCCGGTGGCCGCCCGGCCCGCCGTCGCACTCCTCTCACACCTGTCGGGAAGGCCATGCTGAACAAGTACGCGCGTGCGTTCTTCACGCGTGTCCTCACGCCGTTCGCCTCGTTCCTGCTGCGCAAGGGGGTGACCCCGGACGCGGTGACGCTCGTCGGCACCGCCGGCGTGGTGGCCGGCGCGCTGGCTTTCTACCCCAGGGGCCAGTTCTTCTGGGGCACGGTCGTGATCACGCTGTTCGTCTTCTCCGACCTGATCGACGGGAACATGGCCCGCCAGATGGGCCGCTCCAGCCGCTGGGGCGCGTTCCTGGACTCCACCCTCGACCGCGTCGCCGACGGCGCGGTCTTCGGCGGCCTGGCCATGTGGTACGCCGGTAAGGGCAACGACCTCGTGCTGTGCGCGGTGACGATCTTCTGCCTGGCCAGCGGTCAGGTGGTGTCGTACACCAAGGCACGCGGCGAGGCGATCGGGCTGCCGGTGAACGTCAACGGCCTGGTCGAGCGGTCCGAGCGGCTGGTGATCACCCTGGTGCTGTGCGGCCTCGCCGGCTTCCACCGGACGTTCGGCGTGCCCGGCATCCAGTGGCTGCTGCCGATCGCCCTCTGGGTGGTGGCCGTCGGCAGCCTGATCACCCTCATCCAGCGCGTGGTCACCGTCCGGCGCGAGGCCGCGGAGGCGGATGCGGCTGCGCTGGCCGACCAGGGGAGCGGCGTGTGAAGGAACGCCTCGTCGACGGGCTCTACGGGCTGGGCTGGAGCGCGGTCAAGACGCTGCCGGAGCCGGCCGCCCGGGCCCTCGGCCGGACCGTCGCCGACGCGGCCTGGCGGCAGCGCGGCAAGGGCGTCCAGCGGCTGGAGGCGAACCTGGCGCGCGTGGTGCCCGGCGCCGGCGAGCAGGAGCTGCGCGAGCTGTCCCGCAAGGGCATGCGCTCCTACCTGCGCTACTGGATGGAGTCCTTCCGGCTGCCGGCCTGGAGCAAGGACCGCATCCGCGGCGGCTTCGACCCGCAGGACGTGCACTACCTGACCGGGGGACTGGCGGCCGGCGGCGGCGTGATCCTGGCGCTGCCCCACATGGGCAACTACGACCTGGCGGGCGCCTGGGTCACCACGAAGCTGGAGACCCCGTTCACCACGGTCGCCGAGCGGCTGAAGCCGGAGACCCTCTACGACCGGTTCGTCGCCTACCGCGAGGGCCTGGGCATGGAGGTGCTGCCGCACACCGGCGGCTCCGCGTTCGGGACGCTGGCCAGGCGGCTGCGGGCCGGCGGCCTGGTGTGCCTGGTGGCCGACCGCGACCTGTCGGCCAGCGGCGTCGAGGTCGACTTCTTCGGCGAGAAGACCAGGATGCCCGCCGGGCCCGCGATGCTCGCCCAGCAGACCGGGGCGCTGCTGCTGCCGGTCACCCTCTGGTACGACGACTCGCCGGTCATGCAGGGCCGGGTGCACCCGCCGGTCGCCGTGCCGGACACCGGCGACCGGGCGTCCCGCACCGCCGCCATGACGCAGGCGCTGGCCGACGCGTACGCCTCGGGCATCGCCGACCACCCCGAGGACTGGCACATGCTGCAGCGGCTGTGGCTCGCCGACCTCCCGCCGCGGCCGCCGGCGGCCGACGGCCGCACGCCCGCGGGGAAGGCACCCGCCGGACAGGCGCCGGCGGCCGGCGGGCAACCCGCCGCCGCCCCAGGAACGTCCACCACGACGTCACCCGGCACAGAAGGCTCCGGAACGGAGAGCGCGTGAGGATCGGGATCGTCTGCCCGTACTCCTGGGACGTCCCCGGAGGCGTCCAGTTCCACATCCGCGACCTGGCCCAGCACCTCATCGGGCTCGGCCACGAGGTGTCCGTGCTGGCCCCCGCGGACGACGAGACCCCGCTGCCGCCCTACGTCGTGTCCGCGGGGCGCGCCGTCCCGGTGCCCTACAACGGGTCGGTCGCCCGGCTCAACTTCGGCTTCCTGTCCGCCGCGCGGGTGCGCCGCTGGCTGCACGAGGGCAACTTCGACGTCATCCACATCCACGAGCCGGCCTCGCCCTCCCTCGGCCTGCTGTCGTGCTGGGCCGCGCAGGGCCCGATCGTGGCGACCTTCCACACCTCCAACCCGCGGTCGCGCGCGATGATCGCCGCGTACCCGATCCTGCAACCCGCGCTGGAGAAGATCCGGGCCCGGATCGCGGTGAGCGAGTACGCCCGGCGCACCCTGGTGGAGCACCTGGGCGGCGACGCCGTGGTCATCCCCAACGGCGTCGACGTCGACTTCTTCGCCGGCGCAGAGCCGAAGAAGGAGTGGCAGTCCGGCACCATCGGCTTCATCGGCCGGATCGACGAGCCGCGCAAGGGCCTGCCCGTGCTGATCCGGGCGCTGCCCGCGATCCTCGCGGAGCGCCCCGGCACCCGGCTGCTGGTCGCCGGCCGCGGGGACGCCGAGGAGGCCGTGCAGGGGCTGCCGCGGGAGATGCGCGACCGCGTGGAGTTCCTCGGCATGGTCAGCGACGAGGACAAGGCCCGGCTGCTGCGCAGCGTCGACCTGTACGTGGCGCCCAACACCGGCGGCGAGTCCTTCGGCATCATCCTGGTGGAGGCCATGTCGGCCGGCGCGCCGGTGCTCGCCAGCGACCTGGACGCCTTCGCGCAGGTCCTCGACCAGGGCGCCGCCGGCGAGCTGTTCGCCAACGAGGACGCCGGCGCGCTGGCCGCCGCGGCCGTCCGGCTGCTGGGCGACCCGGAACGCCGCGAGGAGCTGCGCAACAGGGCCGCCGCCCATGTGCGCCGCTTCGACTGGTCGGTGGTCGGCGGCGACATCCTCGCCGTCTACGAGACCGTCGCCGACGGCGCGGCGCACGTCGCCACCGACGAACGCACCGGGCTGCGGGCCCGGTTCGGCCTCGGCAGGGACGACTCGGGCGACCGCTCCGACCGGACGTACCGGCCCCGCCGGTAACCTTGCCGCCCGTGACCACCACCATCATCTGGGTCGCGGTCGCCGTCGTGGCCGTGGGTCTGTACCTGAGCTGGACGGCGGGCCGGCTGGACCGGCTGCACGCGCGGATCGACGCCGCCCGGGCGGCCCTCGACGCACAACTGCTCCGGCGCGCCTCGGTCGCCCAGGAGCTGGCGACCGCGGGCGTGCTCGACCCGGCCGCCTCGATCGTGCTCTACGAGTCCGCGCACGCCGCCCGGCAGGCCGAGGCCGAGCAGCGCGAAGTGGCCGAGAGCGAGCTGAGCCAGGCGCTGCGGGCGGTGTTCTCCGAGCGCGAGACGGTCACCGCGGTGCGCGAGGCGCCCGGCGGCACCGCGGCGATCGGCGAACTCACCCAGGCGGTACGGCGGGTGCCGATGGCCCGGCGTTTCCACAACGACGCGGTGCGCGCGGCCCGGCTGGTCCGCGAGCACCGGGTCGTGCGCTGGCTGCGGCTGGCCGGCCACGCGCCCTTCCCGATGGCGTTCGAGATGGACGACGAGCCGCCGGGCGCGCTGACCTCGGACGGCGGGGCGACCGCGGCCCGCTGACCGGGCGGACGGCGGGGCGGCCGAACCGGCGGACCGCCGGGCGGCCGCGGTCCGCCGGGCGCGGGCGGCCGGCCGATCGGTGCCACGCGGGAGCCACTGCCCCGGAATTGGCCCTTTTCCGCTGCCGGCGGTCCGCCGGACGATAGGCGCAGACCGTGGCACAACCATGGTCGAATCCGTCCTTTCGTCAGGAACGAGGTCACCGTGTCCACCACTCCGCCCCCCGCCGCCACCCCCGAGACCGGCACCGCGCGCGTCAAGCGCGGCATGGCCGAGCAGCTCAAGGGCGGCGTGATCATGGATGTCGTCACCCCGGAGCAGGCGAAGATCGCCGAGGACGCGGGCGCCGTGGCCGTCATGGCCCTGGAGCGGGTGCCCGCCGACATCCGCAAGGACGGGGGTGTGGCCCGGATGTCCGACCCCGACATGATCGAGGGCATCATCAGCGCCGTCTCGATCCCGGTCATGGCCAAGTCCCGCATCGGCCACTTCGTCGAGGCCCAGGTGCTCCAGGCGCTCGGCGTCGACTACATCGACGAGTCCGAGGTGCTCACCCCGGCCGACGAGGTCAACCACTCCGACAAGTGGGCGTTCACCACCCCCTTCGTGTGTGGCGCCACCAACCTGGGCGAGGCCCTGCGCCGGATCGCCGAGGGCGCGGCGATGATCCGCTCCAAGGGCGAGGCCGGCACCGGCAACGTCGTCGAGGCGGTCCGCCACCTGCGCCAGATCAAGGGCGAGATCTCCCGCCTCAGGGGCCTGGACAACAACGAGCTGTACGCCGCCGCCAAGGAGCTGCGCGCCCCCTACGAGCTGGTCAAGGAGGTCGCCGAGCTGGGCAAGCTGCCCGTCGTGCTGTTCTCCGCCGGCGGCGTGGCGACCCCCGCGGACGCCGCGCTGATGCGCCAGCTCGGCGCCGAGGGCGTGTTCGTCGGATCCGGCATCTTCAAGTCCGGCGACCCGGCCAAGCGGGCCGCGGCGATCGTCCGCGCCACCACCTTCTTCGACGACCCGAAGGTCATCGCGGACTCCTCCCGCAACCTGGGCGAGGCCATGGTCGGCATCAACTGCGACGAGCTCCCGGAGTCCGAGCGCTACGCCAACCGGGGCTGGTAACACACACGATGAGCAGCACCCCCACCATCGGCGTCCTGGCACTGCAGGGCGATGTGCGGGAGCACCTGGCGGCACTGGCCGCGGCGGAC
>Ga0136643_10011772_pt1 | contig 12997 bp, 6 predicted proteins | sample TergutLab28metaG_FD_96883 | JGI IMG/M metagenome (GOLD analysis project Ga0136643, IMG submission 96883) | Labiotermes labralis P1 segment gut microbial communities from Petit-Saut dam, French Guiana - Lab288 P1 (version 3) (version 3) | ecosystem: Host-associated > Arthropoda: Insects >...
AAAAAAGGCAGTAAAATTCTAAAACTACCTAGGTTCGCAATTGTTTTACATTAGCAATGACAAATAAATTGGTTGTCATCATAAATAGTCTTAAAGTACCAAAAATCAAGAAACTTTTACTATACGAAATGAAATTTCTTGTACCAAATTACAGCTGCCTCCAGAACCCGTGACTAGGGGGTAGGGAGCTACCGACCCCAGATCTCCATTTTCTGTCCTCTGACCTCAACTGAATTTGTTGAACCCCCCCCCGAACAAAATTCCTGGGTACGCCACTGGTTGTATAGAAAGGGGTGCTGATGAAAATACGTGCACTTTAGGGGAGGGAATATAATGGTTTGTAATGTGGAGAATACATTGGTAGTACACGTAGCATGGATGGGATATGAGGGAAATACGTATTGAGTTTGGTAAAAAGCCATATCGTTGGTGATCAGAAGATAATATTAAAACTGATGGTAAATAGATTGGAAGGATGTAGACTGGGTTTGTCTACCTCGGCATAAGGGCCATTGTCGATCTGTTACCGTGACTCTTTTGTTTTAACAGTAATGAACATTACGATTTCAGAGAAGACGGGGTATTTCTATATCAGCTGAGCAACCCGTTAGGGTTAACGAACAATGGAATTGTTTATCTGTTCAGAGGCAAGTGCTTACGATACTTATCGTCTATTCTAACAGTAAAAATTCTGCGTGTTGCCCGTGTAGTGTTTTATGCATACAGTATGAGCGTCGAAATAAACACAGATTATTCCCGCATACAGCATTTACACATCTTGTGAAGTAACTGCCTCCTAAGACACGTTATTGAAGGAAAGATAAAGTTAAAATGTAGACGTTACTGGAAGACGAGGAAGAAGATGTAAGCAGCTAGTGGATAACCTTAAGGAAAGGATGGAATATAGAAGAGGCTGTGGGCCTGTCGTAGTATAGAAAACAGTGCTCGGTCTTTGTAGCAGAAACACACTGTTCTGTGTGAGGTACGAATTGACGAATCTTTGTACGTGATGTGGATTCATTTTAGTGTTCGGACGGTTCAGTATGTTACCTTATTTGCCTGTACGCCAATCATCGGCCGTTGCAATTGATACGTATTCTTCTTTCACTGGCATTACAACCCCCTATGGATTTTATAGCCTTCTCAGTGATTCTCTTCCCTCCTCCTATTTATTTATATAGCTTCCCCCCCTTTTATACCTATTATTTGCATATCTTCTTCAATATCTACGATCCATCTCTTCCATGGTCTTCCTCTAATCCTCGTACCAATAGGTTTCCACTCTAAAGTTTTCTTAGGTGTTCTATTGTCATCCATCCGCATCACGTGACCCAGCCAGGCTATTGTTGCAATTGATTAGGTTCCTAAATACAATTTGACTGTATTAATTGCATTTTAATTCGGCAATGTAACACTAACTGTAAATTGTATTCGGTGTCTTCATGTTCCGGCAGATCTTTCCTAGCCAATCTTTGCGTCCCTCTAGTTTACAGTCTCCCACTTTGTGGTCCTGTTTCAATTGTACAACTTAATTCGAGTGACCTTGAAATTCAGCATTCTGGATACAGTTTAGCTGGACAGTCAACTCCCTAACTTAGGAAAGTCATTAACCATCAGCGTATAATTCGTGACCTGGTCTAGGTTGCCAGATATGCCTCCCAGACAGTTGATCACTACAATTCCATTTCGTGGATATGTAAGACATTTCCCTAGAATGATTATACATGAAATAATAGAAAACGGTATAACGTTGTGCCGGTGTCACTGAGGACATTTGTTTGCTGTAGGGAGCTCGAGGGGTGGCGTCGTCCCGATGCTACCCTTCTTGATTATTTCAATTAGGAAGCGACGTCATTGACGTCAGAACACAGCTGTTGCTGCAGCTTGCGGCTTGGGGGCAATTCGTTTCCCTTGGGAGCTATTTAGCACAGTTCTTCAATTGTTCCACGCCCTCAATTTTCTCATTTTGCTTCTTCTTCAGTGGTGTTTTAGGTTAAGAGGCGCAGTTTGATGAGTAGTAAATTTAATTAAAGAGACTTCCGTAAGTTTGAAAAGCAACCTGTGTAGAACTGTGGATGTGTGTCCACGATCTTATTTGTTTTGATATTTGCTTGCCGTAGACACTTGTGCTCGACGTACACCAGCAGGTTTTGGTCTACTGCTACGTTGTTTTGGTCTACTGCTACGTTGTTTTGGTCTACTTCTACGTTGTTTTGGTCTACTGCTACGTTGTTTTGTCAGTGTTCTCGAAATGTGTACAGTTTTACAAGACGGGTAATTTTATTGAAAGCAAATAGGAAATACGTTTGACGTTCAGGTGACCTTGCGTCGTGATAAATTCTTATAATAAAACCAACTAGATGCACTAACACCAAAAACAGAACCAAACCAGCTCCTCCGTCCTGATCCTGCTCGCAAGCTCTCGGCAAACCTGTATGACTTATACTATTGCTGTGTGTGCAGTGAAAAACTCCTGATGATGGACAGAGGAACTGCCCGAAACGTGTAGAGTTTTATTCCAAAAATAAATTTGAGAAATTAGCGCATCTAGTTGGTTTTATTATAAGAAGGAAGTACGTTATTTAAACGGGATAGGCTACTATTTGTTTACATGTGTTTAGTATAGAAACTTAAGCAGCACTCGTCTCGCTTCCTAAGACTCGAAGTTTGGCAATCAACTTGCCAGACTGACCGCATGTTTGTGTGTGTGTGTGTGTGTGTATATATATATATATATATATATATATATGTATGTGCAGTCCTGTGCGTGTGTGTTTGTGCATATCATCACCGTCACATCAGTCTTGTCTTCTCTTCGCATATGTATTACGTCGCTTTTACTTTGCATGGAAGTTATTTTGTTTAAAATATGAAGTGTGGAAGATTCTTTCATCTCTGTTACTTGTCGTCGCAGTTGATGGACGCTACTTTCAAATTCCACTATATCATATATAATATTATTAAACTTAGAAAGCCAGACGCTTTACCTGTCTCTGCAGATCAGGTTGCACACATCCAGCGTTCTGGTCACAGTAAGCTAGGTAAAGCCATAGGGTAACAAATCTGTGTTTATATCTTGCCCATATTTTGATTACGAAAGCAACATGCTCTGACATTATTATTTCTTTCTGTTTCAGGTAAGTTGCCGTGTGTTTGTCTCGGATGTGCTGAGAGATGTTTAGTTCGCTGTTTTCAAGCATAAAGAATGAAGTATCCAGAATAATAATTCGAATGGAAGTGGACGTCGCATTATGACGTCACCAACTTGAATGGGCCTTTCACCGGTCACCCCTTTCTACCCTTAGGTACGTGACGTAGCCTCTTGGTGTACCTTTGAGTATAAGATGGCACACGTGAAAATGCGTATGTTTGTAGTAGGCAAGATTTTAGTCAGAAAACTTGAAGGTAGGTGCAGTAGGGAGACTACTACCTATATATGAGGATAATATTAAAATGCACATCAGAGGAACAAAATATGAGAATGTTGGAGTGATCTGGTTACAGTAGTAACCAGTGGTGGCCTGTTGTGAGTAGGGTGGTGAATCTTCGATTTGCATAATGGGCGTGGAACATATATATATATATATATTCATTAGCTGAGTCACTCTTAAGTTTCTTAGGATGCGCTATGCTGCATAATGTCCTCTGTCGTCGCTTTGTGCCATCAGGTTAGGATGAGCGTTTAGGATCATGCTTTGGCCCGTCTATTTACGGCATATTATCGTTTGATCACACAGGTCCTATAAGTTTTTGATATTCGTTGTTCTTCCAGTATACGAACAGGCTAAAACGCCACTGACAGGGGTAGCCATGTTCATCTGCGTCTACTGCCATAACATTCGATCAAATGAAAGCGTACGTACGGTTCGTCAAATCAACCGTCTAATTTCTTTAAGATAGAGAATGAAATATTATATACAGTATGACCTCCACTTATCCGGATTATTTGGGACGGCAAGCCATCTGGATAAGTAGAAAATCCGGAAAGTTGGATTTTTCTTTGGAAACTGACTATACTGGCAGTTTGAAGTTCGGCTGTTACTATTTACAGTATGTACCTGCGTCTAAACCTTTCACATACGCCTGATTCGAAGTTCTAGAAGCCATAACGCTGTACCGTACTTGATCCGATAACCAGTAATTTCAAGGCAAGTTAATTTTGTAGAATTCTGAACAAATTTACCCCAAGGGCCAAGCCGATCCGGATAATTGGCTATCCGGATAACCAGCGTTCGGCTAAGTGGAGATCTACCGTAAGTTTGCGCCTCGTTGTATAAACACTGACTGCCTAATTAGTCCTAATTGCTTAGAAATTTTTATAGCAGTCTGAGTAGTTCTTGTGAAGATCCAAGATAATATTATGTGTGCCCTTAATTAAGTACCGCGTCGTGAAGACGCGAGAGTGGTGGTATCATGCTAAGCACTTGTGATCTTGACGTCGGGTGTAGGAGAGTGGTGTCGGGCCTCATGGCTTGGTTCCTTCATCTGCTGGGGAAGGGCTCTTGTTACGCGACGCTGGAAACCGAATGGTCCCATGGACGGTTTGGATGCAGTCGAGAAGGGAAAGGCTGTTTCGATACAGGTCATTGAATTCATAAAACAGTCGCTGTATTAACAGGGCCGCCCTGCTTGTACTTATTATTATTATTATTATTTATTGCAATTGAATTTTCACTCGGTGGCAGTAGTCCTTACACTAGTAATAAATAAGAATAAATATACATAAACGAAACAATACAAAAACACAGTACAAACGATACAAAACACAGTAAATACAAGTACACATGTCACCAAAACACCCACACAATTGTCGAAACACCAACACATTACAAAACCCATACATACACACACGCACACATTACACAACCCATACATACACACACGCACACATTACAAAAGCCATACATACACACACGCACACATTACAAAACCCATACTTACACACACCCACACATTACAAAACCCATACATACACACACCCACACATTACAAAACCCATACTTACACACACCCACACATTACAAAACCCATACATACACACACGCACACATTACAAAACCCATACTTACACACACCCGCACATTACAAAACCCATACATACACACACCTACACATTACAAAACCACACACACACACACACACACATATTACAAAACAAGTTCAAACAACCACAGTACAAGATACACACCAAATAAAATAGTTACAATACAATCAAGTACCGTCAGTTTAAGGTCGCCCTAATGTGCATGGTACCTTTGTCCCCTAGAACTTCACCGTAACTCCACTTCACTTCACTTCACTTGTTTTAAGACACACAGTCTGAGATTAATAAACGTGTCGTCTAAAGAAAAAATGAGATTATATTGATCTAGACACTCCTTGATATCTTTTCTCTTTTGGAATGTTACGCAGCCTAGCTCGGTAGTAAGTTACGGACGTTTCGGAACGACCTGTTGGTTCCATCTTCAAGGTGCAAGACGTCCAAGTCTTCTTGGACGTCTTAACTCTCGACTAAATGTCGGTAAAAAGTACCAATCCGCGCCGCGTAATATCTCGTATGAGGGAAGATCTCATTTACAAGTCGGCGGAATTCTGAAGTCGTGCCAGTACAGATTTTTAGGTTCGGTAAACGCAATAGTATAGCTCAAATTCCCCAGCATTAGGCGGTTTTCTCTGCGGGATTTGAAACACTGGCCTGCCTGTTACGAAGTAAGAGTGATGGATTAGTCTTTGTAATTGAGATGGAGTGTCTGCTATAGGAGTACTTAGATTTGCATTAATTTTAGACCCTGAAGTGAAGACTTGCGAATGTGGTAATTAACAGAAATAGGAATTTTAGGTACAAGTAGACTTTGGCCGAGAGAGTGGGACCTCTGCGTAATTCTGAAAACTTGACTACCCACAGTATCATTCGATAATGAATACCCTGTAGTATGTTATTGTTAAAGAGCTTTCATAAAGAATCGAATCGAACAGTCAGTTTGTCTAGAAGTGAATAGTGTTCGATGTGTAATTTTTCTGCCCAAATATTCGAGCATCCGTTTTTCTACGGGTTGGGTGTCCTGATGTTCGAATCTCGGTAGAGGCAAGACGTTTTTCTGCGCTCTCAGACGTTCGTACCGGCTGTGAGGCCAACCCAGTCTCCTACTCAACGGGTACTGGGGCTCTTTCCCGAGGGTAAAGCGGCCGGAGCGTGATGTCGACTATTGATCTCCGTCTAGCACCGAGGTAAAGAATAATTGGAGCTGTACCTCTGTTCCCGCTTTATATATCCGAGGCGTGGACAGGGACAACCTTAGGTTTTTACTGTTACCTTCTTAAATGTTGTCTTTTCTTAGACGGATGCTTTATTACTGTTTATTACTTTGCATTATTATTTCTTATACAAACATACGGAGGCACACAGTTCGTTCCCTTTGTGTTAAAACTGCATATGGGTTCTAAGAGGCAGTACACAGCATTGGGTATTCTATTCGTTGTGGGTTCAAATCTCGGCCCGGGAACCATTTATCTATGCAGGGTTTTCGCGGTTACTCTCCGGTTACTCCGGTGTAGTGTCTGAGCTCTGGCGACTGCTAGTTCCTTCCACGTCTGCATTATTCATTACGCTGATCACACTAACATCTGAAGTTCGGTAGCGTCGGTTAGTGACAGTGCCATTCACTATTCCATCAGTAAATACAGCGACTAATAAACACGAGCGTGTTCAGTTTCTGCGTCTTGTGTTGTCTTGCGGATATCACACTGCTGCCAGGACGCCAGGAAGGACAAAGGGGCTTCAGAATGACTGTCAGAACAAAATTGTCTACCGGAATCTTGTGAAAGGCTCAGAAATTCCCCTGGGAAATAACAACATCCTTTCTATTACCTACTTCCTGTCACATGTATTGTGTTTTGTGATGAATGTTTAACTTGACGCAACTATTATTGCATCCAGGCTGTCTTTCCCACGCATAGGGCATGTTCGTTTAATTTAATTTAATTTAACTCTTTCCCTCCCTCCCTCTTTTAAACGAACGGTAGTTTATGAGGTATGCTAATACTGCAATGGGTTTACATGCGACGCGGTGTGCGTCATATGTTTTTGCCTTCACACTACGGGGACCGCGGTGGCTCAGTGGTTAAGGTGCTGTGCTACAACTTGGAAGGTCGCTGGTTCGTTCCCAGCTGTGGTCATTGGAATTTTTCATTGACATAAAATCCCTCCGACCGCACAATGACCCTGGGGTCGACTCAGCCTCTAACAGAAATGAGTACCAGGAACATTTCCTGGGGGTACAGGTGGCCGGTGCCTATGGCTGACAACCTTACCACCATCCTGTTCCGTTATCATGAAATCTGGGAATCTTAACCTCCTGGAAACCTTTGGGTACCCCTGGCCTGTAACGGGACTGCTTTTACACGACACTACCCTACACTAAACAGCACATATCAAACTCTGAAGATTGGAATGGCTTGGGCACATTTGCAGGATGAACGGAACAAGAATTGTAAGTTCTATTGTAGATGGAATAATATGTTGTAATCTTTTTTTTTCTGGATGTGCATCTCAGTATAATCTTAACAGTTGACCAATTTAATGCACAAATTCTTGTTTTATAATAAGTTTATTATATTCCTCATGTTTCGAGCACTGTTGTGCTCATCATCAGGAGGTCAAAATTGTATTATGCAGCATCTGGTATCGTCACATTCTGTAGGTGGTCGTCCGGTGCGCAGGTTGAGAGAGGACGGCCACCTACAGAGTGTGATGATACCAAATGCTGAATAATACAATTTGACCTCCTGATGATGAGCACAATAGTGCTCGAAACATATAGAGGAATATAATGAACTTATTATAAAACAATTTGTGCATTAAGTTGGTCAGTTGCTAAGATTATGTTGTAGTCTGCAAATTTTTGCAATCAAAGAACAGGTTGATAGATGGAGTGAATTTTTATATACCAACATTTAATGCACAGTTTTTGTAAGTTAATCCTTTATTAACTCTGACGCGTTTCGGAGTTTGTGTACGCCATCTTCAGGGAGTTATTGACTGATTTCTGCAACACATGAAACGACGCAAGCACTAATTGATTGTAAAATAACAATTTTTAGGCGTCTTCGAAAAATTGCGAAGAGCTACAATTAGCTTCGTCATGTCTGTCCGTCCGTTTGTCCGCTTGGAACACGTCGGCTCCCAATGGACGGATTTTCATTAAATTTTGGATTCGAGAATTTTTCGAAAAACTGTCGAAAAAAATACGAATTTCATTAAAGCGGGACAAAAATAACCGGTACTTTACATGAAGTCTATTAGGAATATTTGATCATATCTCCCTCAATTCTTCTCAGAATGAGAAATGTTGCAGACAAAAGTTGCTGAGAAAATCAAAACACACATTGTGTGTTCAATAACATTTTTTTTTCGAAAATCTTAGCGTTTACGAGATAATGTAGAAGAATATTGTAGAGCGGGGCAGGCCTCAGATGACAGTATGGCGCATGCGCGTTGCGTGCCGGATACCTAAGGATACAGACTCCCGGTATAGGTAGTAGACTCCAATTGAAATGTGATGGCGCACGGGGGTGATGAAGGGGAAACTGACGAACGGAGTAGATAGCTAGTACACTTCACACTACCTCGGAACTTGGTGTATCCAGCATTACTACCGCTGATGCGCGCACGTCGGCTGCCACTAGTCGAATGAACTGACGCCCACCGTCGATTTAAAAGGTCTCTTCCGTTTCGCCGAAAGACGAAATCTGGTTTCTGCGTGTGTGCCATCACATTTCAAACGCATTCTACTTATTGCTTCTCTGCTTCAGGAATTGTTTGCACGAACTCACCTCCATGTTGCCTTAACCATACATTGCCTGTCTGTCTTGCTGTTTGGTTTTAAGTGTGAAGACTTGTTCATGATTTTAATTATTTTAATGTACCCAATAGTGTATTTATCTCAATTGGTGTTATAAAGTGTTTATGGTGTGTAAAAATTGTGATGTAAGAATCAATTACTGTTTGAGACGTTTGATGTGTTACAAAAACAGTCATGAACTCCCTGCAGATGGCGTTGAGAACTGACGAAACGCGTCGGAGTCATAGTTAATAAGTTATTAGTTTACAAATAGTATGCATTAACTGCTGGTCAATAGAAAAGTGACGTGAAACATGATGCACGGCGATTTCAACGTCTAAATTGACACGACGAAGCTAATAGCCTCTTTTAGCAATTTTGCTAATGCGCCTAAAGAAACAGGCGGCTATTGGTAACAGTCCATTGGGAATGGTGGAAGATTGTATTGGAAGCCAAAGTCCACAACAGACTGCAGCGCTTGAGAAGACGGGGAATTGAAGAAGTTCTTTTACGTACGTTCCACATGAATACCCATTATTTTACTTAATGGGTAACTGGCTATTACTTTGGAGGATTGAAGCACTCTTAATCTTGAGGCTGACTAGTCCTGTGTATTGTGTGATGAAACAGATAGCAGGAGGTTTTATTGGCGACAAATAATTCGTCAAACATACATGTGTAAGACATTTTGCCTTATTATATATATGACGCGCAAAGATGGAAATCACATGCCAGAAATTAGTGATAGAATTAATAGAGGACGTGCATCTATAACAAAGCTAAACGGCATTTTGTGGGACCCTGATGTGACCCCCCCAACACAAAGACTCATATTTATCATGCAGTAGTTTAAAGTACAATTACATATGCAGCAGAAACGTGGTGTTTAGAAGCAAAAAACGGCAGCAAAACTAAATTCCACAGAAATGGACTTTCGGCGACGCTCAGCTCGAATCTACAGGAAGGACAAAATTAGGAATATTATTATTATTAAACAAAAAAATGAATGTAGTAAGGTCTCTTTTAGACGATATTAAAACCAAACAACTTCAATGGTATGGACATGTTCAGAGAATGGAAGAGGGTAGACTGCCAAAAGAAGTTATGAAATGGAGCCCACCAAGAAGAAGAAAACGAGGTAGACCTAAACTTACCTGGATGGAAGAGATTAGAGGACTGATGGGAGAAAAGGAATTAATGGAAGAAGACTGGAATGACAGAAGCAATTGGAGGAAGAAGATAATATAATTGTTAAATGGGCGCAAGAATTTTGGAAACATTGTGCAACCTGCTAAATAATAATATATATGAAGCGCATCAAGCCTTTGTTTTCTTTAATAACTACTCCCATCTCACGTTGTACTGCTCGTTATCTGTCTCAGTATTGTTATAATATGCCCATTAATTATGCAAATTGCATCTCAGTTCAACACAAACATTAAAACCGTATCCTCTGTTTGACCACCATGAGGTCGTTGCTCGTAATGAACAGAAACCACCGTAGCGGTTTGTGTTTGGTATGGATAACCTCCTCAGACACATCCTTCACTCAGCGCCTAGAAAGTCTCTCCACTAATTACGAACCCTTTTGTTGTACACATGATAATGAGTCGTGAGATTAATTTGTTGGACCATGGCCATCCAGCGAACTGTCAACATTTGCCCCTTCCGTTGCACACCCTCAGTTTCGCGTTTGGATTTCTGACCCATATTGTCTGGAGCATCACGCGCACTCTTTGTCTTTAATGACACCCCTTGTTGCTGCATTTTATGGTGGATTATGCAGAGTGTTACGATAGGTCTTGCCTTGAAGGAGTCTCTACCATGACAATATGAATGCTTGATCGAACTGTGTGAAATGCAGAAATTTTGTAATAAAGAGATGGGGACTATCTGACGTCTTTGCTCTCCTGGGACGTTACGCAGCGTCGATTGGCAGTTAGTTACTGACGTTTCGGGACAGCCTATCGGCCCCTTTTCTTTGATGAAGCATCCCAAAAAAGAAACATTTGTAACCCATCACAGCGCTACGTGACATCCCCAGAATCGCGGAGACCTCTTCTACATCGCGATGGAAGCGTGAAGTCACGCAGATGAAACGATCCGTAACCCAGGTTCGGAGCGCTCGTTGGTTCGGCCAGGCAAGAGTCTCGTAGTGGAAGGTCTCTGGTACGTATGTATTATCTGCCTCTCTCAACCTGTGCACGGGACGACCACCTACAGCTGTGATGATACCAGATGCTGTATAATACAATTTTGACCTCCTGATGATGAGCACATAGTGCTTGAAACATTTAGAGGCATATAATAAACCTATTATAAAACAAGAATTTGTGCATTAAGTTGGCTAATTACTAAGATTATCTGCCGTGTAATATATCGTATAAGAACGCAACAGTTAACGGTCTGTCTTGTGGAAATCATATTCAGAAATTCCAAGGATTCACACGTGAATATTATTTTCGCCATCGCATATGACTGGGGCGTTTCTGGTTAACCGTAAAATCACCGGGCTGATTTTGATCTCATTTGAATAAATGTCGTTTGTCATCTCAGAAATCGCATGGTCTTAATGCGCTGATCGTTGTAGTGACCATCTCGCTCGTTTGTATGTATTGTTTGTCCTCGTTATGTACGGGCGCATCAAAGGTTAGAATTCACGACATGAAAATGTAGGAGGAAAAACATATAAAGTGTACCGGAATTGTTGTGCAATGCGCGGGACTACTGTTTTAAAACCATTTATGTGTAAAATTCAAAGGTAAATCAATCCCATGACAGGCCTGGACAGGCCCGGAGGGTTTCGGGAGGCTGAGGCTCCCAGATTTCAAGACAGTCGGCACATGAAGTTGGTAAGGTTGTCAGCCTTACGCACCGGCCGCCTTTACCCCCCAGGAAATCTTCCTGGTACTCATTTCTGTTAGAGGCTGAGTCAACCCCAGGGCCATATTGTGACCGGAAGTATTATATCAATGAAAAATTCCAATGACACCATCGGGAATCGAACCCGCGACCTTCCGTCTTGTAGCGCAGTGCCTCTACCAACTGCTCCACCGCGTGCCCAGTGTGTATCATAGAGTAACAGTGCTTTGGTTAATGCTGTGAAGGGCGTAAAAATTCGAGACTTGGAGACTCCAGAAATGTTTTAAGCATAAATCGAGTAACAAAGTGAAGAACATCTAGCAGTTCTTTGGTATGGATTCCAGGATACCTTTAGCTTGTGTATTGGAACTGGTTATGTGAGGGGGTGCCCTTACGTGTTCTGTAAAGTTTCCACATTTTGAATAGGAAGTTGATTTGGTTACGGACGCTATATGTCAACACACACACACACATACACGAAAGTACACACAAACAATTCTTTTCCCATACGAAGTCCTTGCAACCTTGCCTCTTAGGAAGCAATACACTTCCACCGTTCCTAACGCAAAAAATGGTATTCTGTATACTGCATATAGTATTTGCTCGAAGGATGGGTTATTAAAATTCACATTTCGGTTTAGTATAGCTTTCAGATGTTCCTGTATAAATATGTGATCGACCAGTGTTGAAGAACGGAAATGTATCTTTAGTTCCTGCAGCCACATACGGGTTTAGTTATGTCGGTTGTAAGTAAGGGTTTAATTGTTAAAGAATTCTGCCCTTTTACGTTACGGTCTATGTATGTACCGTGCAAGTTGGGCCATAAAACTCTGAATATACACAGTATTTTTCTCTTCACTGTCTCGCCCGTATTGTGTTGGGCCTATCATTCGTTCGAAAGAGTGGAACCAGAAGGCCTTCTCCCTACGAATAAGGCAGTAGCGGTCGGACGCCAATATGAAATGCATAATGTGGGTAGCGCACCTGTGATAAAACACCTCTAGTCTCAGTTTTCTTAAATCGATTTATTGCTTAACCTAGTGAACTGTACCATCGTAAAGAAGTGAAGTAACATACTTGTAAATAATTAACTTGCACAATTTTTCATGTTTGTTTATTTCTATTATCTACATGTTTCGGGCAGCCGTGTGCCCATCATCAGGAGAATTAATGTATCTATGCGACACCTGGTTTATGTCAATGTGTTGATGACCGTTTGGTATGCAGGAGCATATGCTCCTGCATACCAAACGGTCATCAACACATTGACATAAACCAGGTGTCGCATAGATACA
>Ga0136643_10011773_pt1 | contig 12996 bp, 15 predicted proteins | sample TergutLab28metaG_FD_96883 | JGI IMG/M metagenome (GOLD analysis project Ga0136643, IMG submission 96883) | Labiotermes labralis P1 segment gut microbial communities from Petit-Saut dam, French Guiana - Lab288 P1 (version 3) (version 3) | ecosystem: Host-associated > Arthropoda: Insects >...
ATCATTCTTTCTACTCAATGAATGAATATTATGAATATAAGGAAGACAGAAGAATATAAACCTTAAGAGGCTGATTCACTGATACATTATTTTAACCCTGTTAATAGTATATGATACTGATAACAACACAAATCTTAATTGTAGTTATTTTAACCCTGTTAATAGTGTACATTACTAGTAACAATTCACACAACTTAATTGTAATTGTTCTGATGTTATAATTATTAATAACTATATCACCATTATATTATTATTATATTTAAGCATTTTACATCTGTATTTTTAAGAGATATGTATACAACCACTTTGACAATTTCCACATCCTTGGTACTTTACCTGTATATGGATATATGGAAAATAAAGTGAATGAATGAATGAATGAATGAATGATGTCCTACAACTGGTCATGCAAATACTGTGTCTATGGGAGCTTCTTATTCATGATGCTGAAGAGAAATAAAATATTCACCAAGTTAGTCAGATTATTTTCTTCTTATTCCAATTTTATATCCATTCACATATTTTGCAGTACAGGTTGTAAAAGTGCACCACTTCTGTTTCAGTTAGTGTGCACTACTACATTATAGTGCCAGGATGAGTGTGCGTGTTTGTTCTGAGAATCAAGTTTCCAACTGATCATCCAAGATGGGGAACTGGTGCAATAAATCAGGAGATGATGGGAATGCTGGTAAGTTTATATGTAACATGGTAGCTACTGAAAAGTTTTAAGTGCTGAATTATTTCAGAAGGTACATTAAAGTGTTGAATATTTGTGTTAAATCTTTAAGATGAAGGACTTTCTGTGAAAATCTTTCTGCAACTTCCATTTAAACATATTTTTCTGTCTAAGATTTAGAGTTATAGTTCCTCTGAGATGTGATGCTGTGCCATTGGGTACATAGTTCCTTATATTTCAAAGCTGATATTGATGGGGCATGCGGTGGTGCACTTGAATGGGGCACTGTACTACAAGTCAGAAGGTCTTGGGTTCGATTCCGGATGGTGTTATTGTAATTTTTCATTGACATAATCCTTCCGGCCATGGTGTGGCCCTGGGGTTGACTCAGCCTCTTACAGAGGTAGAGGTGACTGGTGCGTAGGGCTGACAGCCTTGCCACCTGCAAGTATCAATTGTCTTGAAATGTGGAAGCCTCAATCTTGTGGAACCCTCAAGGCCTGTCCACACCTGTACAGGGATTGCTTTACCTTTTGCTTTGGAACATTGTGTTTGCTCAGCAAAGAAGTAATTCCCACCTTTTGTGGGACACAAAACTTCACTGTAATCTTTCTGAGGGTCTGGAACTGGACCCTGTATATTTACTGTACTGTATATATGTGTGTGTATTTATCTGTTTTAATGATCATCAAATTATTATGCACAATGTTATTGAAAGAAATCTTATAGAACTGTGGGACTAATAATTCACTCATTGCCAGCTTAAGAGTCTCAATGATAAGGATAATGTAGGTGTAAACAGGATAGTGGTATTAACACAGCTGTTGACAGTGGTGCAGGTGGGGGGAAAGGTGTATAGGAATGACAAATTATGTGCGGGTTGGTAGGTTAATATTGTAGCAAAAGATTTTTTCAGGTGTGTTAATGGGTAAATTTGTAACTGGTTGTTCAGAGAGCAAAGAGGTTGTGTACTTTTATGCTGCATGTCAGGCACATCCAGTAACTTGCCTTGATATGTGTGGTTTGTGTCCTTTGCCAGTTTGTATATGTGTGTTGTGTCCTTTGTCAGTGTACCATCCTGGTGGACACAAATCCCACGACAACCCAGATGGTACCCATCACAATAATGGGGCTGATCCTCGCTATATAGCTGATCATAACCGCCCCCCTGGAATGACGAAGATAGGTGCAGACATAATTCGCACGCCGGCCACTCCATGTGAGTTATGATGCTTTGAATGACATTCTGCTAGTAAGATTGAATTTGTACAATTTATATTAGATGTGGAGCTGTAACAGATGTGATAGCTTTATTATGAGTATTTTGCATGAATAGATTCTTGTATAACACATTCTGTGCAAGCATGTAAGGTGAATGCACTTAGGAAAGAAGTTCCTCTGTTTTTGTTAGCTGGTTGTTTCCCAACCAAACTACTGGATGAACGTTTATAATGTTTGGTATATTATAAAAGTTACAAGATTGATATACTTTGTATTGGTCCAATGTGACACATACTTTACGTGAAACTCGCATCAAGTTTGATGATTTTCTCAGAAACGTCTCATTGTAGAGTGAATTCACATATGCCATAAAATGTATATATGTTTATAAGATCCATAGTTTCATTTTATGTGAAACACATTTTGTTTTGGTGAATGTTTAATAAAGTGGCAGACAGAACTGGTTTTTGGCTTTGTGAAACTGTACTGTGATTAGTTTTTTTCAAAATCAAAAGACATTTATACTGATGAGATGGGAAAGTGGTGTGAAACATTCTTTATTTTAACAGTGTGACTGGCATGCCTGGTCATGATCAGGAACTCACTGTATATTGATGTAGGTACAAGTGCCAGATAGAGTGTGGGTGTGCTGTTAGAACATTGTCAAATGTCACAATCTGATGATGCTTATCAAGATATGACATACATCACAGATATGATTAGGTCATTCTGATGAAACATTCTAAGTGCATCCTCATGTTTAATGTTCTTTAAAAGCCTATTTGTGAGCTGCCTTTATCTGTTCATCCATTTCTGTCTTGTTGTTGTACTACCAGTATCAACACCATTGCCACTAAACACCTGTTACCTTGAAAATCAGTGTGAATGGCAGAACATTGAACGATGCCAATTCTGATATGGCTTAAGATTCTTTCATCAGTAATGTCGGTGTAGCAGCCATGCAAATTTGTAAGGTGGGAATGACACTAGTGCCATACTGTATGAGAACCTGAAAAAGTTTTGTATGTTGACTGAAAAGTATTTATTTCCCAAGATGGTGGAGGTCGCTAGCGGCGATGTTGTGCAGTCGGGTATTCAACTTCAGGATTCAAGTAGTTATACTAATGGTAACTGTGTAAATTGTATGTTAATGAATGAAAAATATCAGGAAGCATCTATGGAATTGAAATCTCTCTGTTTAATCAACAATATCCTTCATGAGGAAATCAAAACTTTGGGGAATCAGCAAGAAGATACGGCATAGTGAGTCTAAACCTATACCAGTCATACGCAACCGGTATTAAGTGCTCAACAATTGTTACATTAGTGAATATGTGTACTCAGACCCAGTGGGAAGTCACCCGTTGGTTAGAAACTGTAAAATTAAGTCAAATTTTCCACAAAGGCAAAACAAAAAATTTTAACCAAAGGAGATAGCCATGCATGAGGGATTGCCTCTGAAATTCAACTTAACCTAGATGATGATTTTGAAATTCAAGGCACAGTAAAACCTGGATCAGATTTAGCAGCAATCATACATACAGTTAATAGAGATAGTGGCACTTTAACAAAATAAGATGCTGTTGTTGTATGGGGTGGCATAAGAGATATAAGTAAAAATGAATCTCAAAAAGGCCTTCGTCAGATAAGAAACTATGTGGAGAGGCACAGTCAAACTAATGTTCTGGTAGTGACTGTTCCTAATAGATTTGACCTAGGAGAACATTCTTGTGTTAATGATGAAGTAAACGCCTTCAACATAAAATTAGATAAACATATGAAGAGCATTCAAAATGCAGCTACAGTAGAAGTGACCTCTGATAGAGATCTTTTCACTAGACAGGTCTCCATCTGAACAGAAAAGGGAAAGAACAGGCTGCAAAAACAATTGCAAGCTCTCTAAAGGAGATCTTCAAGCTGCAAAAGAAGGACCCCATAAAAATGAGCTGGAGGGAAGAACAAAAGCTGGAAGGAGCTAATACTGTACCCAACAATATGGGCAAGGATGGTGATCAGATAATTCATGAAGAGCAAGTAAATAGAGACCAAGGACAAAAGGAAGACTAATTGCCCTCTAAACAAGCCAGGAGACTACCCGCTACAAGACATGATTATTTTTTATGGCTGGGCATCAACATGAATCAATAAATGTTCAAGATACTGGAACCAGTTTTATGGTGTTTCACCAGAATATTAGGGGTCTGTTAAACAAATCTGAAGAATTAATATGTTCCTTGTCTCCAGACTTTCCCCAGGTACTTTGTTTAACTGAGTATCATCTCAAACATTTTGAAATTGAGTATATAAATATATATATAAACTTGGTGCTAAATTTTGCAGGGAATCTCACAAGAGTGGTGGAGTTAGTATTTTTGTGCATGATACCTTCAGTGTACAAATATTAATCTAGATTAATTTTGTAAGGAGCAAGACATCGAAGCCTGTACACTTAAGATTAACTTATCATCCTTAACTATTTACATTTTATCTATCCATAGATCACCAGCGGGAAATTTTTTACATTTTTTGCATACCCTAGAATCCATTCTCAATTTCTTACACAACAACACAATTGAGATTATTATTTGCAATGACTTTAATATAAATTACCTTAATGACAATGACAAAAGAGTAAACTAGACAACTTGTTACTCTCATACAACCTTTATAGTACTGTAAACTGGAATACGTAATAACTCTGTTACAGCAATAGATAATATATTTATTGACAGAGTAAAATATGAAAATTATTCCATACATCCACTGGTTAATGGGCTATCTGATCATGATGCCCAAATTATTACAATTAATAATATCACAGTGGATAAACTTATTAACAAAACTCAAAGCATAAGAAAATTTAATAAATTCTCTATGTCTCATTTTGCAGTTAATCTCAGCTATGAAAACTGGGACAACGTTTTTGTAGAGGAGGATGTTAATACAGCTTTTAACAACTATCTTAACACATACTTGAGAATTTTTAACTCCAGCTTCCTGTATGGAAAGTATACGGTACACATAATAACAACCCTGGATTACAACAGGAATAAGAACCTCATGCCGGCATAAAAGAGAACTTTATTTGATCAGTATCTGTAGCCAGAAACTCTGACCACTAGATCACAGAGGCGGTCATTCTAAGACCAACAGTAAAATAAAAACTACCTGGGATATTATAAAAATGTAAACATGCACTATACAAATAAAGGTACTCAACTCATAAATATAGATGGAAACTTAATTACTAATCAACAATCAATTACAAACTCTTTCAGTAACTGTTTCTTAACAGTAGCTGACAAAATAACTAGTAACATTAAAAATAATAAAACTTCATGAAATTGTAACATAAAAATTTTAAACTCTCCTGTTCAAACATGAAACTAAAATATACAACACAAAAAGAAATAGAAAAAATTATCAAATCACCAAAATCAAAAACTCTTATGGTTATGATGGGATTCCTATGAAAATTCTAAAAGAAAATACACCTTTCATCACATCTCCTCTAACATACATATGTAACAAATCACTTTCATGAGGTATTTTTCCGTCCCAATTAAAATTTTCTGAAATAAAGCTCTTACATGAAAAAGGACACAGAACAGATGTAACTAAGTTTAGATCCAGCTCTTTACTTACATCATTTTCAAAGATTCTGGAAAAAGTTATATATACAAGATTGTACCAACACATCAACCAAAATAATATATTAGCAACCGAACAATATGGCTTCAGAAATAACTCCTTAACTGAAAAAGCCTCCTTGAAACTAATAAATGAAATATTACTAGCACTTAATAATAAATTAACAGTTGGTGGAATATTTTGTGACGTAGAAAAAGCATTAGACTCTGTAAATCATGATATACTACTGTCAAAATTTGAGTTTTATGGATTCAGGTGCAAAACCAATGTACTGCTACAATCATACCTCAGTGATAGATATCAGAGAGTAATAATAAATAATAGATCTTCGAATACAACTACTTTTTCAGAATGGAGCAAAATAAAACTTGGTGTTCCTCAAGGTTCATTACTTGGTCCTTTGTTCTTCTTAATCTATATAAATGATATTCCGAATATGATAGCTGACCCATTGAAAACGGTTCTATTTGCAGATACACAAGCATAACAATTACAAATGCTAGTCCCTCAAAATTTAAAGAAGATACTAACAATATAATTGATAATATAAATGACTGGTTCAGAGGTAACTCATTATCATTAAATCTTGATGAAACCTACTTTTTACAATTTAGGCCTAAAATAGTTATGAAATTAATAGAAAAATAAGTTGTGACAATAAACTGATTAAAGAGACTAAAAATACTAAATTTCTTGGATTAGATATAGATAGTTCCTTGTCATGGATAAACCATATTGATCAAATGATGATTAAACTAAGCAGATCATGCTATGCAATTATGTATGTCAAACATTTTATGTCCCAAGATACACTAAGGAAAATTTACTTTTCATATTTTCATTCCATCCTATTGTATGGCATAATTTTCTGGGGTAATTCTGCATACAGCTGTAATATTTTTGAAATTAAAAAAAGGATAATTAGAGTAATTATGAATGCCAGAAATAGAGATTATTGTTGTCAATTATTCAAAATTCTAAAAATTCTACCATTAAAATCACAAAAATATGTTTTTTCCTTTTTATTATTTTTTGCCAAAAATAGAGATTTATATGAATCAGATTCAGAAATTCATAATATTAACACTAGATTTAGTTCTGACTTACATACTCCAACTGCAAACCTAACAACTTTCCAAAAAGATCTCTTTTATTTTGGAATCAAAGATTTTAATCACCTTCCTACTGGCATCAAAAATACATCTCATGAGATAAACCAATTCAGATCTGTTTTAAAAAGTTTCCTTCTTATAAATTAATTTTACTCGGAGGAATATTTTGCTTGGAATTCCAATGGAGATCTTGGCTCAATGTAATCATTTTAAAAGTAAACACCTAAATATTTTTATATGTAACATAACTCAATACCATCCTATATTATTACTTTTAATTTGAATTCTTAACTCTTAGGTATATTTATATAAATACACATATATCTAGATGTAGTGACAAATTCAGCTTCCAATTGGTCTTTAAATTTTGTATTGTTATTATTATATTGTATTGTGTGGATGTCCATATATTATAAGTTGTATTGTAAATTGTGAACTGTAATTGACATGTCCAATGTTACATATGTGACTGAATGGATGAACAAATATACCAAACCAAACCAAACCAGTAATACGTTGTTACCAAAACTGTGTAGCACAGTGGATAATGATAGTACAGTAACTATATGAACTACTTTTTATTACATAAACTGATAGAGATAAGAACAGAAATATTAAATTTGACATTTGTTAGTTCATCTCCCTATTTTTATGGATCCAGGATACTCAGTCAGTAAAGTGACTGAGGAACCAGTTTGATTCTTTACAAGAAGATATGGGATTACTTTTCATCATTTTGTCCATAACAGCTCTAGTGTCTGCCCAGGTTTCTTTCCAATGAATGCCAGAGGGCTGTCTCCCCCAAGTAACTGTGGTATAAAACTAACCATTTATTGTGATATATGATGGTGCAATCAGTTGGGGCACTGCACAAATCAAAAGGTCATGGGTTCAATTCCAGATGGGGTCATTGAGATTTTTCATTGACTTAATCCTTCCGGCTGCACAGTGATTCTGGGGTGACTCAGCCTCTAACAGAAATGAGTATCAGGGATGTCTCCTTGAGGTACAGGTGGCCAGTGCATAGGGCTGACAACCTTGCCACCTTATGTGCTGATTCTCTATAAAATCTAGGAACCTGATCTTCTTGAAGTCCTAATGGCCTGTACAGGCCTGTAATGGGATGGCTTTACCTTTACTTTTACCTACCTACTGATATTTATTTCATACCAAAATATAGAATGTACAAAGATTTACCAAACATGTTCATTAGTGACACCCAGTAAGCTAAGATTTTTGACTGTAGTGTCAGTGGTAGATGAATGAATGAGTATGGAGAACTGATGGACTTATACTGACTGGGAAAACCGAAGTGCTTGGATAAAAACCTACTTTAGTGCCAATTTGTCCACCATATATCCCACATGGCTTGCCTGGGATTGAACCCATGCCTCTGTGATGTAAGGCTAGTGACTAACCACCTGAGACATGACATGGCCTTGTAACTTATTACTGCTGCTCTGAGGTACTGGTTTTGTACTTTTATAATGCTTAAACTCATTCCAGTAGTGTGTTAAATAGTGCAACAATTAAGAAATCAAAATACAGAGATTCGCTTGGCAGTTTGGTTGATGGTGGGTAGGAGAGAGCATTTTCATTTCATACAGATTTCTTATTGTAATTATGGAGGGCTCTTGTCTGATATAATTGAAATCTGTAGTGACATTACGAGGGTTGTACCGAAAGTCATGAGCAACAATTTTTTGTAAAGTAACATGCTTTATTATTGACAAACCAAATACACCACCTTAATCTACAGACCTTTCTTTATTTTTTCACATAATCTCCACTTCTTTGTACACATTTCTTCCAGTGTTCTGGGAGTTTGAAAATTTCCCTCCTGTAAAATTCCGTTCCAGCCATCCGAAGACACTGACGCACTGCTTTCTGAATTGCCTCCCTTGTCTCATAACGTAGTCCGTGCAGCTGATCCTTCACAAATCCGAAAAGATGGTAGTTGGAGGGTGCCAGATCAGGGCTATAGGAGGGTGTGGAAGAACTTCCCACCCCATCTTTGCAATTGCTTCCGATGTGAGGTGAGCGGCGTGGGGCGAGCGTTGTCATGCAGGATGATGATGTTTCGTCCCGGACGTTTATCGCACAATGCACGACGGAGCTTGTGCAGTGTCTGGACTTAACGAGCAGCAGTGATGGTTTTCCCAGGTTCCAGGAATTCCGCCAAAATCAAACCCTCTGCATCCCAGAAGACTGTGCCCATCACCTTCGCAGCTGATGGCACTGTCTTTGCCTTCTTTGATGGAGAATGCAAATGGCGCCATTCCGTACCCTGCCATTTTGTTTCAGGCTCGAAATGTTGATACCAGCTTTCATCACCTGTCACAATACGGAGCAAAAAAATCATCGCCTTCATGTCGATATCTCTGCAGCAGTTCTGAGGTGATGGCTTTTCGCTGAACTTTGTGGTCTTCGGTCAATAAGCGCGGGACCCAATGAGCACAAACTTTCCTATAGCCTAAGCTTTCAATCATCTCCTGTACTGCATTGTGCCCTAATCCAACTGTTCGGGCTATTGTGTCCACAGTCACACGCCTGTCATCTTGAATGATCTCATCCACTCTCTCCTTGTTGCGTTCACTTGAGGCTGTTTGAGGGCGACTGCTCCGAGGCTGATCTTGGATTGTTTGTGTTCCCATCTTTAAAATGTTTCACCCATCTTTGAACACTGCTCGCACCCATGCACACACTTCCATAAACACGCTGAAGTCTCTGGTGAATTTCTGCAGCAGGGATTTCCTTTTTAACGAGAAATTCGATGACAGCATGCTGGTGAAACGACATATCGTTGTCAGCCATTTTGTTAGGAGTGATACTGGTCATGTGATGCAAGCTATTGACATCACGAGACACTCAAGGGTAGCATAACAGCTGATTCCATCTACCACCATACTCTCCTTCATCTGCTGTTCCCAGTTTGCATGCAAAAATGGTTGCTCATGACTTTCAGTATGACCCTCGTACATTGTAACATAATGGTCCATGACTTTCTTGGTTTCTTCACAATGCCACTGACATGACAGACTGATAAGAAGTTCCCTGTACAGCAGCCTTTTGTGATACTTCTGTGTGGAACAGATTGGTATGTGCAATGCAGAACCATGTGCCTGTAATTGGTATAGTTACAAGGCTACAGGCTGGATGACAGGAATTGTGGGTTGATTCCTGACAGGAGTATGATAATTTGTCCTTGTCTGAAATATCTGGACCATTCTGGGACCTACCTAGCTTTGGATCAGTAGATGCAAGGAGTTCTTTTTCACAAGGGTAATGGGGAGTGGTTGGTACCTGAAACTGACTTATCTCCATCTAGTGCCAAGGTTAAGAATAAGTAGAGCTATGTGTCTTGTCCTCCTATAGGCCATCATGGCTTGCATAGGGACAACTTTACGTTTACCTTTAAGTGCAGTAAAGGAACATGAAGAAGAATGGGGAAAGCAAAATTAAGAAGAGATGTGGAATATATGGGTCCTCCAAATAGGCCTGTAATAATTATAAGGGAGAGAGAACTCTTTAGAAGGTGCTTAGATAATGGTATGTAGTGTTTACTGTGTCCTTGTGAGCCCATAATTTTCTTCACAGCCCCACAAATTCACAGTGATTATACTGAACATTTATATTTTCCATCTTTTGATCATGATGTGACTATTTTTACTGCATCTTGCTGACAGGCTCCCTCACTTTTTTGCTGTGTTTTGTTTGTCCAGTGTCTTTGCACCTGTGTAAGGGATCATTAAAGTTGTCCATTTTCGTTGCAGTTCCGCAACAGCGGAGCCGTGTGGTGGTGGCAATGTACAACTATCAGGCTCGTGAAGTCACAGATGTGTCATTCACCAAAGGTGACAGGATGGAAGTCCTTGATGACAGGTTAAGCACTGTATTATTTTTCTGCAGATACTTGACAGTGGCTTACTTCTAGACAGGTGGTATGGGGATGTTTTGTTGAAGATCAGTGGCAACTTGGCTTACATGAATTAAATTTTGTAATATGTTTTATATTGTAACTCTTTGTACTGTTAGCCATACATATGGTATACTTGTAGCCACTGCATGTTTTTACCTTTAATAGGTAATTTCACAAATTTGACATTCATAGGACCGTGCATTGTGATATATTCTTATAATAAAAGCCAACAAGATGCACTATTTCTCAAGTTTATTTTGACAAAAGGACTCTACATATTTCAGACAGATCTACTGTTCCGTCCTGATCTCGCTAGCAGGCAGTCAACATAACTTGCACGACAAATACCTATAGCTGTGAATACATTGTTGAAACTCCTGATGATGGACAGTATATCTGTCTGACACATGTAGAGTCCTTTATCAAAATAAACTTGAGAAATAGTGCATCTCGTTGACTGTTATTATAAGAATAGGTCATTTCACTTTCACAGTATCCACTAAAACTGATTAACATTAAAAAGAAGTTTTCAATAATGTAAATCATTGAAGGTGGATGCACCATGTAAAGTTTATATACTGTGTAAACCATATATATTGGTTTTATTCTACATATTAAAATCAGTTGAACGAAGTGGCTTGTTGTATTGGTTGCAATCAAACAACACTTCTTTCAAGATTTTTGTAACACACGTGATGTATGATGATTAAATAATAGATATTGTAATAAAAAATATCAAGATATGTGCTTGTTCTGATAAATATGAAACTGTACTCTGTTATGTAAGAAGAGAAATGAACTTATTAGCACAAACCACAGTATTTAATTTGATCAAGAAAACTGGTAGGTATTGAAGACAATAGATTAAACATCTGGAGAGAATGAAAAAATGATAGTCTGTAAATTTGCCTGGAATTACAACACATCAGAAAGTAAACATGTTGGTAGGCCTCATACATGAACCCAAAAAATGTCTGAATAAAAGCTGCCAAATAGACTCAGTGATAGCTACATACAAAAGTTTTGTGAATTACGTTGTGAATATCCCCAGTATTTTTGACCATGCACAGGTGTCATAAGCATCAGTTATTTTAAACAGCTAAACTGCTGTAATTAATAAAACAATGATGCATTTTAGTGCATACATAGAAATGATCATAAAGAATAGGATTCTTAAGAGTTCTTCAGATCTGCATCCCTTTTCTGTCTGTAGCATCTTCATGATATTCCTTAATCCCTCTAGGCAAATGCTGGATTAAGTATGTCATCACTTCTTGTAAAGAAAAACCAACTTGATGCACAACTTATTCTTAGTATATTTTGTCAACCTCTACATGTTTTGGGTGTATATAGGCCCATCATTAGGAGGTAGAACCGTATGTGTACAACACTTGGTACTTATTATTCTTTTGAGATGACTGTGTGTTGTCCTAAATCGTATGCATACAACATACAACAGGCAGTCATCTTAAAAGAATAATAAGTACCAAATGTTGTATACATACAGTTGTACCTCCTGATGATGGGCCTACATATGCCCGAAACATGTAGATGTTGACAAAATATATACTAAGAATAAGTTTGCATCAAGTTGGTTTTTCTTTACATGATTATATTGAGATGCACAGTCAACAAAACATAAAAAAGTCATCACTCCTTTATTCCAAATTTTTTATTGAAAATCTTTGCCCCATTTCATGCTCTGTAACCCTTACAGTTAACAACTAGCCATTCAGTAAACTGAGAAATGACTTAATATTTTTCTATATATTCCTTGCCTGACACAGTTACTAATATAAGTCCAACAAAATGCACTTATAAACTTTTTTGGGCTATACTAGTAGTATTTTTAAAACTTTCTCACTTTTGCTGTTCAGTTGGATACACAGCTGTGTTAAAGTTTCCCACTGAAGTACTGTGCACCAACAAGCAAAGCTGTATGACAAATTACCAAGTGGAAACCAGAGGGAAGGCGTAATGGCAAAGTAATGGAAGATATACAGAGGAGAGTTGGGGAGAGAGTGCACATATAATATTTTGTATGGGAGGATAGAGATGACTGGGGAAAACTGGGTTAGGAGATGACCCACCATTGTAGAAATACCACTGCCTGTCATGTGTGTTGGTTGTGTGAAATGATAATTTTGTTGTAGTGAGTCAGACTGGTGGCGAGTGAGACATCTACAAACGGGAGAAGAGGGGCTGATCCCCTGGAACTTTGTAGCTGAAGAGAAATCAGTGGAGAGTGAAGAGTAAGTATCCTGAGCACTCTGTTTGTGGGTGTGCATAGGCGGAGAGTTGGAGTGTTCAAGTTGTGTATCTGTTCATGGCTTGAGAGTATCCTGAGCACTCTGTTTGTGAGTGTGCATAGGCGAAGAGTTGGAGTGTTCAAGTTGTGTATCTGTTCATGGCTTGAG
>Ga0136643_10011777_pt1 | contig 12993 bp, 8 predicted proteins | sample TergutLab28metaG_FD_96883 | JGI IMG/M metagenome (GOLD analysis project Ga0136643, IMG submission 96883) | Labiotermes labralis P1 segment gut microbial communities from Petit-Saut dam, French Guiana - Lab288 P1 (version 3) (version 3) | ecosystem: Host-associated > Arthropoda: Insects >...
AACTCCGTGGCCTCAGTCCGCACGCGAACTATACCGACAGAGCGGCCGCCGCCGGTCGGCGAAGTTAGTGCCAACTTTTGCGGATAGAGGGGTGTCACGTGGTCAGCGCAACGGGTCCCCACACAATTTGTGCTAAACGTAATGTTATTTCGCACGTGAAATATGTTTTGTACTTTTATATTACTGCTTTCCACAGTATGTGTGTTCAGTGCCAAATGTGACCTTTTTGTAATTCTTTGATTTCATGCTTTCCCAGTACGTTGCTCAGGTAATGTCTGAATGTTTTTGAGATGGTTCCAGCTGCCCCTATTATGACCGATATCACTTTTGCGTTCACATTCCGCATGCGCTTAATTTCTATTATGAGGTCTTTATATTTTAAAATCTTCTCAGCTTCTTTCTTGATCACATTTCTGTCTCCAGGAATTGCAACATCTATTAACATGCATGTTCTTTTTCTATTATCACGAATTATGATGTCTAGTTTATTATTGAGAATAGTCCTGTTGTTTCGCACATGTTGGTTCCATAATTTGGTAACTTTACCTTCATGAATCATTTCGAATGATTGTGGTACTTGGTCATACCAGTTATTAATATTACTATTATTATTATTATTATTAATCAGAACAAATAACGATTATTTTCGTACTAATTCGTTTCTGTAACAGCGACTGAACGTTTACTGCGCGGTAAAATTTTAATGTATAAAAAAAACCATATCAACATTCTTCTCTCAGTTGTTGAAGAGAAAGTTTGTGACCTCTTGTGAGGATATGTCTGATCGGTCCAACTGGACAGAAAACTCCGCACGGTTTTAGAGGACGAAAACAGATCCAAGTTCCGGAAAGGATGTGTTTGTTTCTGTACGTACGGAACATAGAACGACGGACAAACCACAGAAGCTACGCAGTGCAGCGTTGCAGCATCCTGCCTTTCAGGGCTGCATAAAAATGTTATGTGAATGTGCGCAGCCTCGTGCACTGTAAATCTGACTAAGGAAAACCAAGTCTCTCCCGCTTGCTCCAGTGAGAATTATTACAAGGTTTTTTGCTTTATATTCAGAAAGTAATCACTTAAAATTTAAATGAAATTCATCTTATTGTCGTAGACTTATTGTAAATTGCTTCAATCTTTTTACAGGACTATTTCCGTAAATTGCACAACGATGACGTCTTCTCTCCTCAGTTCTGTCTCACGTATCTCTGAACAGCCCAGCATTAAATGTACCATAACAACGAGCAACTCGCTATGCCCTGAACAGCAGTCCAAGAAAAGAGATTAATTTTATATATATAACATATTGAACACACAGGACAGATGGGTGTGGGGTGGATTCATCGGGCTTGGGACTAGGAAAGTGGCGGGTTCTCGTGAAAACGACAAAGAATATTCGATTCTTATAATAAAAGCCAACGAGATGCACTATTTCTGAAGTTTATTTTATAAAGGACTCTATATGTTTCGGACAGGTCCATTGTCCATCGTCAGGAGTCTCACCACTGTATACACAGCAATACGTATGTGTCATGCTAGTTATGTGTACTGTCAGCTAGCTGACAGTACACATAACTAGCATGACACATGCCTATTGCTGTGTATACAGTGGTGAGATTCCTGACGATGGACAGTAGATGTTTCCGAAACATACAGAGTCTTTTATCAAAATAAACTTGAGAAACCGTGCATCTTATTGACCTTTATTATAAGTCAGTATCACAATGCACGGTCCTCTGAATGTCAAACGAATATTCGAATTTTACAAAATACCGGGAATATCTAGACTATCATGTGAAGTATTCTCTTGTCAAGGAGAACTTATTTCCATGTAGTTAGTTCAGTCTACTAGGCTATTTTGACCATCATCTGACCCACCTACGGTAGGATGAGATGCTTGTTAGCTGTCTGCGTCCAGCGTACGAATACAGTTCATATCTTGTGTTACACACACTCTCAAGTATTATAAAGAGCAGACGTTCGGACTATTGATTGAAGAATTTCCGATGACATGACACATCGACACTCTATTTTCCCACGCTGTTCATCTACGAAAGAGAAATATAAGAACGGAGGAGGGGGGGGGGGACAACTATTTTCAAAACATAAGGCGGTAGTGAAAACTACGAGAAATATGATCTTCTCTGGCGACTATATTCTTGTGTTCGACGAAATTCTCGGAGCCAGCTTCTTTTAGCGACCAGTAAAACAGCACAGTGCAGGGTAGAAATATTTCCTTAATGTTTTCCGCTCTTCAGTGAAGATTTCAGAAAGCAAGATTTTAAGAGCAAAAAGAATTACCTGAATAAAGTTGATATTTCCATTCTCAGAGAGAAACTCTTGACAGTTTGTAGACCTAAGAGCGAAGAGTTTTCTTACTTACCTGGAACAAAAAAAAAAAAAGAAAGTTAAGTAGGGACTACAGGGTGTTCAAAGCAATACCATACACATTCCTTCATTAAGTGGCCAGAAATCTTTGGATAAATAAATTTACGAAATATTTTAGGCCAGGACGTAAACAGGGGCTGCAAAGAGGTCTTCGCTGTTCTGGAATATTATGCAGCGTGGGTGTCTGACATTTCGAGACAACATATCGGTGCCATCTTCAGGGGTCATGCAGTTCAAGAACGGTTTTAACCCTGAAGATGGCGCAGATGTGCGTAACACGACAGAAGACTGAAGACCTCAGCTACACTGTGGACAAAGCCTGCAATTTCACAGAGAAACCACGTTATTTGAACGAAGTGTACAAACATACAACTAAATGAAAACCATGTCATTCTTCATAAAGTGTGCCAGATATTCATCATTTCACGTATCAATAGAAATTATTTTTGAGTGTGTACTTTTTCAGTGCAAAAAAGAAACTCCTTTAGGCCAACACTTTTCTTAACTACAGATTGTGAACGATAACGTAACAACTCTTTTGGATGCGTGCGCAGTAATGATTGTATTTAATGAAAGGAAAAGCCGGTCCTGGCATATTTTCAAGTACAAAAATCGCGTTTGTTTTGTGATCTGATAAAATCTACGAAAACGTTTATTCAATAGATTCGGCCGCCGCAACGAGGAGCGCCACTTTGTCGCGTGCATCCTACGTTGTTGCAGTTGCTTGCAACCGTTTGTCGCTGGAAAAGATTCACAAAATTAATTTGATTTCAGGTTACCGAAGCGGAGAAACATTACGAGTAGTCTCGTAACCGGGATGGGCGTGTTCAAATCTCTGTTACGACGCCCGATAGCTTCAATGAATTTTTGGTATTTTTCAGTATCTGGAGGCAAGTACCAACATAGAAATACGAAAAAACTAAGACCGCTGCTTTCCGAATCTTTTACCTTCCCCTTTTCTTCAATCAAATTATCATTCGACATTACTATAACCTTACTATAACCTTACTACAACCTTACTATAACCTTACTATAACCTTACTACAACCTTACTATAATCTTACTATAACCTTACTATAACCTTACTACAACCTTACTATAACCTTACTACAACCTTACTATAACCTTACTACAACCTTACTACAACCTTACTATAACCTTACTACAACCTTACTATAACCTTACTACAACCTTACTACAACCTTACTACAGCCTTACTATAACCTTACTACAACCTTACTATAACCTTACTATAACCTCCTACGCTCACGGTGTTTTTACATAACTAACACTACACAGCGCCAAATCTTCACTTCATGAGATCCATTTTTCCTTCGCAAAGATGGAGAAAATGAACGTATCACCATAGCTAATACTGCAATTACGTGTAGGAGAGATTCAATATGGAAGGGCGAGAGCAAAAAATTCTGTATGAACAAAATGCAAAGCACACGGTTTGGATATACGAGCAAAGATTTCGGTAGAAATGTCGGCTTGTCTACGAACTGCGTAATGCAACCGCAGAATGCAAGCATTTATGTTACTTCCTTGAGGGAGTACCAGCAAAAGAACTGTGAATGCAGGCGGCAGTATGAAACAAAGAGGGCATTAATAGCATCTGTTGTAACAGTTGATGGGGGGTTTTTTGGTGCGTTCGCAAAATTGTAAAAGTTCGAGAATCATTAAAATTTGACAAGAATAACGGGTACTTTACATGAAGACCAACATACATTTTTTATCGTATCTCGCTCAGTTCTTCTTAGAGTGGAAAATCCTGTAGATAAAAATTGTATAGAAAAGAAACACATTTTACTTTAAATACGGTTTTTGTCGAAAAACTTGCCGTTTATGAGATAAATTGAAAAGGTATTGCAGAGCATGGCAGGTCACAATGACAATACGGCGCATGCTCATTGCATGCTGGATACATAAAGGCTAAAATTACATACTCAGAATATGTAATACGTACGTCTTTTCCACTGCAACATTGCTTACAGGAACGTGTCTCAATGTTACGTTGTACGCACATTGTCTATCTAGTTCAAGGTTGTGTGGGGTAGTTTTCATTCCAATGCGCAGATAAACACATCTGTTGCGTGAAATTTTGTGACAGTGCCACTGAACTGCGCGCCACAGAAAATTATTATGCTAAGATTTAGTGGCACTGTGGCAACCTGACACATGTTTCTCCACCTTCTGAACTTGACGCCAGTTGAGAGACGTCTCCAAAAGAAAAGTTCTCATTCAAGATGGACAGTACGTCACGTTGTAAAGTATGGGCCTTGCCATGGATCAGGCGGTTAGTCACAGACCTATCACTCCGTAGGTCCACCAGAACGTGTAGGATTTGTGGCTGATGGAATAGCACTGGGAAAAGTTTATCTCCCAGTGTTTCGCCTTTCCCAGGTAAGTATCATTCTACCTATACTTAGCATTCATTCATTCATATATTTCCGACGCTACATATTCTCAGAGTCAATCCCACTTGTTGTGCGGTCTAAGGTGCGGGTCTGTGGCAGTTGCTTGCTGGGACTGCGTCTTCAAATCCCTATGGGGGCATGATGTCTGTCTCTTGTGAATGTTGTGTGTTGTCAGGAAGAGGTTTCTTAGACGGGCTAATCACTCGTCCAGAGGAGTCCTACCAAATGTGGTGTGTTTGAGCGGAATTGTGAAGGCTCGATAAAGGGGAGGCCTTAGCCCTCTAGGGGCTGTTGCGCCATGGCAACAAACACAGTCTTAGCAATTAACAATTTCTTGAAATAATAAACATAATAATCAAATGCATGTAACTGTAAAAACAAACTTCTTGGAAAAAAGTTGACTTTTATAATTTTGGATCCCATTTGTCCCCGTTTCTTCCGGATAGTCCCGATTTTATAGACTTCAAAAATCAGTGTCCCGATTTCCAAAAATATTCTGTTCGCGACGCCAAGTGTCGCGGGTTTTTCCAAACAAAAATATATTTATAAAAATGCGCAAAAAATTTGATTAACCCACAACGGCAAAACATCACCTATAGGTGTAGGACAGCCATCAACCAGCCATTAACAAGAAGTAATATAGAGGGAGGGGAAGATGTGTAGATTGGTGATTACAGGATGTGAACTGAGAGGGCGAAGGGCGAGGGACGGATATGTAAAAAAAAAAATAATAAGTGAACTGGGTGTCATTAGAATAGGGCAAAAAGTTAATGTTTCTTAGGGACGCTGTAAATTGTCTGGACCAGTGCAAACCGAACACAGTAAATACTTACATAACGTAGTAAGGAAAATCTAATGTGAGAATCCACGAAAGTATACAGTTCAGAGCCTGGATTTTGATACTAACATTCCTAATAATGTTATTTAATCCAAAATATTGAAGCCCGTGTTTAACCAAATGACGAGAAAAAACTCTCAATGATGTGTTGGGAATGTATCATTTTTTTCTGATGTACTCAGGATTAAAAACTGTCATATATACAAGTATTTTAGCAGAACCTTAATGAAACTTTATTTATTTATTGCTACAAGTTCATTCTAGGTATTACCCTAAAGTACACCAACTCCGAAAATATCTAGGTTGGTGGCAGAAGTCACGTGCAGCTAAAAGGTAAGGCAAGGTAAGCAGTACAATATAATTTAACTTGTTCATGTAGTGAAGAACACCTTCTATCTAATCGGTAAGAGCGGCTGCTTACCAACAGACTCTCTAATGAACGAGAGTTTCAATGAGCCTAATTAGAAAATACGAGTCCTCTTAAGTGTAATTCTATGATACGTATTCTGTGGGTTGAATGCACTTCAGAGTGAAACAGGAATACACCTTCACGATTTTGATTTACGTGGCTGGTTCCACTACCAAACCTTGGTTTTATTAAAGAATCTTACCACTTCATATAATGCCCTTAGGTTCGTTCACATCTCCTTAGTAACGACTGAATTAAAACTTTTATGATTCCAGTTTCATTCGGAGTTCGGTTGCAAGATCGTCAAATTTTAATTCGGTTTTATTTCACTGAAAGGGGCTTGGAATTCCGAAAGGAAGTGCACTTGCAGGATGACCGGGTACATATACGGGCTCTCTGTTCCCGAAGAAAACTCATTACTCCTGATAGAATACTCAGATTTTAAAGAATGGCTAACATTCAACCGCCCGATAAGACACACTGTAAAGCAATCCCTGGACAAGGTCCCACAGCAGAGTTTGTATGCATACACCGTACAGATCATGAACCAGCTATGGCATTTTACTAGGAAAGTGCTCAATGCTGTATATTTAATATCACAATACGGCTATTTCTGTACTTATCACTTTTAAAATATTTTAGATTCGTAATATTTAAACAATGCAATATGGGCAGTGTAGCACCTAGACAAAAGCGTTAGGCTTATATTCTTTTATTTTACAACTCCCTGAGGATGGCGTTCCAGTGTAGGAGTTTTAATAACTGTTATGAATTGCATTTTATTAATTGTACTCTTTAGTGGCTATATCTGTTTTAAACAAAGACTTACGAATGTAGCGAAATGTAACTCTACTAGTGGTATCAAACACTGGCCAGGAAACTTCGCCTCATATTAATGCGTTATCATTTGTTCAGTTGCTAGTATCAAACCAAACAAATTTTACTCTTTTTCGGCAAGCCACTAATTGTCTACAGTTAATTTCCTACATGTTTCAGCACATATGTATCATTATCAAGTATCTAATACAATACAGGCCCTCATGGGACAAAACAAGTAGGAACTTAATTTTATACATTTTTACACTATTCATTCTGTGCATGACGATATAGTATTAAGCCTCTGGTAACACCAATAAATGCACAGTGCTACAATCTATGTATTTTTTCTATTACATAGCTACGATATGTTTCGGCATTGTCGCCATCTTCAGGGAGCTTACACAAATATTTCATTAAAACACATAACAATAATTATTTTACAAAAAAAATAATTTGTTTTGGTGTAAATATGCAAGTTTTGTTTAAAATTGTTATATATAAAATATAAAATAGTGTTTTAATACAGTGATAATATAAGTTGTTTGTTGCTATAGCTAAAAGTTGTATTAGTCTCTATTCCAATCAGTTCTTGTTTACAAACATATATTCTTTCTTCATCCGAACTGGAACCCTCCCCCATATGGTGTGTCTTGTTTGGTATGTATTATATTAACAGCACTATTTCATATTTTTGACAAAATCTTGCGCTACTGACATCACAATAATGTGTGTTATTCTTAAGCTATTTATTGTTGTATGTGTTCATAAAATGACAGTGGGTAAACTCCCTGACGATGGCGAAAATGTTGAAACATGTAGGAGCTAAATAATAGAAAGAATGCACATAATGTAGTACTGTGCGTTTGTTGGTCACAAGACGTTTGATTGCATACAGTCAGCAGTTTCTCTCTAGAAACAGCGCAATATTATTGGTTTTGCTTTTGGTGTTGGAGTATAGAAACAGGCGACAATAAGGCAGAGACAGCCAAACAGGCACAACTGTTTCATAACTATGAAAATACAAAATAAAATTTGTTAAAGGTTAAAGTGGTCATTGGCCGACCCCCGTGGTGGTGCGGTCTAAGACGTAGGTCTGAAGGCGCTTGATTGCAGGGATGGAGGTTTCGAATCCTCCAGTGGTATAAATGAATGTCCCTTGTGTTTTGTGTGTTGTGTGTTGTGTAGGTAGCCGCCTTTTCGACGAGCTGATCATTCTTTCAGAGGAGTGCTACCGAGTGTGTGTGTGTGGCTAATTGTGTGTGATCTAGAAACCTGAACAACGAAGCGGCCTAGGCGCAAGTGGGGTTGTTAGGCAACAGAAAAAGAAATACGCTCCTTTGGTTCAATAGGATTAGTTCAGAAGCTCCTTGATAATGGCCCAGACAGGCCGAAATATGTAGGGGATTAATTACGTATAGACAATTAGAGGCTTTCACCTAAATTTTTTTTCTTCACGATACCACCTAGTCTTTGGAGACTAACTAGATATTTTATTCTCTCCTAAACTGCTACGTTGTCTATTTGCTGCAGGCGTCGCCCAACGGTTCAGCCTGCTTTATTCTGGCTCCTCGTCATTCTTGAGGTTTTTCTAGATCACACACAACGACACATCACAATCGGTAGAACTCCTCTAGACGAGTGATCAGTTCGTCGCAGAGACCTCTACCTGACAACACTCACAACAGACCAAACATCCATGCCCCCGGTGGGATTCGAACCCACAATCTCAGCAGGCGAGCGGCCGTAGACCTACGCCTTAGACCGCGCGGCCACTGGGACCAGCTTTCACCTAAATACTGGTGTATTTTGTTGGATCTGACTTTTGCTATCAGTCAGTAAGATCTGTAGTGTTCACCACAGTCTACATTAATGCTGAGGTCTTCTGCTGTACGACAACGTCTTCGAGTTGATATATTAGAACCAAAGCTTGGCAGGGACATTGTGATGCCATCATCAGTGGAAGTGGGGATCACTTTGGTAAAATGGAAAATTATAATGCGATACTCTCGTGGAAGTCGTGATAGAATCGGTTAGGCGAGAGAGTAATCGGGAAAGAGGAATGAGAAGAATAGTCTGATTCAGCTGCAGGACTGTTACGTTACGTCATAAACTGTAACAACAGTAACTGAAATGTGCTTATGATGACAACCTGTTTCAACTGTAGACATAAACACAAAAAAATGAATTTTTGCCTAACAGGCCGCCGACAAACGTGTATTTGTAAATAAACAATCCTACAAAGAGACTGATAAATTTTATTACAATAACATATATTTTACGATAAAAAACGTCCAGTTGGGAGTACCTGAAGCAAACACACCACCAACTAAAATATATTTTCCACCACCAATAATAATAATAATAATAATAATAATAATCGAAAACTCTGACTATTTTTTCACAAAGTATTTTAAGTTCTGATATTCTAATACCTAACATAACATTCATGCTTCCTTTGGTTTTACAGAAATCCCCCAGTACCGACAGAGCTTCAAGCCAAATTGTTTATTATTATTATTTTCTGTTTGCTCTTGAATTTCCGTCAAAAGAGTTCGTTGATTTTTATACATTCGCCTCTCAGTTTTACCCGCAATAGTCTAGCAGTTCTCCTTTCTTTTCTTCCTCCTTTTTGTACGGAATAATACCTGTACTAGTTAGAACATCAAAAAGATGACGCGTCATTGTCAAGGTGTTTAAACCTGGCGAGGTTCGCAATTCCTCTTGGTACTTGGAAGGAATTAAATTAGTGTTAGGAGACATTCTTCATTTAGAACAACAAAAAAGAGCCTGCTAAGCTTTACAAAGCCGGCAGTGTTATATCAACACGAAAAACGTCACATCGCTACCCTTCATACTATACTTGATTCCATTCATGAAGTTTCATGTTCTTCCAGTAGGAGAGTCTGGGCTGAAAATAATAATCATCGGGTTCAGAAGTAACGAACAAAAATGGAAAGCAATAAAAATCGATGCAGTGGCCTTCTCTTCTTGTGGGTGAAAAGTGTTTACATTAGCGTACGAAATAACTTTCCTTTAATCTCCACCCATTACATAGTAATCGTTTAAAGCTACAAAGAGCCGATATTCTATTTTTAGACCATTTTCTCTTTTTAAGAAAAAGTGTAAGCTTGAAATATCGCAGTACCCTGGGTAGTAAAGAAGCAGTTTCAAATTTCGAACCCGATAAAAGATGTTCATGAAACCTGATATGGATAGTATGCCACTAAGACTATTCCGTCATATATTTGTTTTCATTTCCTGGAATTATAAGTACGAACATGGCTGAAGCGCGAACATTTCGTCTCGTAGCGATCCCAATGGCTCTTCATTTATGACAATAATTTGTGGCAACTGAAATAAATAACGGTAATAGATTTTGGAAATTTATGACACTTTTTAAGATCATTTTTGCACAAAGCAAAACAGACCCTGGCGTTCTTGCGAACCGTTTCTTTGTCTTTCGGTTGGCGTGAATCAGTAATGAATGATCAAAACCGTTCATGTGACATTTGATAAGGAGTTACGTTGTAGCTGCTTTTCAGTTATGCTGTAAAATTCAGTCTCTAACTTAACATACCTGGCTATGTTGTCACTGTTAAGAAGCACGACAAGAAAATTAAATTCTTTATTTGTCCAACTAATGCACACAAATTATATTAAATAATTATTAAAACTTTTAGAATTATAAAAGTTTCTCCAACATATTTCGGTTTATGTAAACCGCATACGCGGCCATGACACTGAAAACATCTATAACGACAAGTGTACTGGAACCAGAAATGTAATTTTAGCGATGCACAGGCTGTAGCTCCGTGATGATGGTTTACGTAAACCGAAACATGTTGGAGAAACTTTTATAATTCTAAAAGTTTTAATAATTATTTAATATAATTTGTGTGGATTAGTTGGACAAATTAGGAATTCGATATTATCGATGCACGATGCAATCATGAAGATTATCGAAGAAAATGAAAGTTTACCGCTAAAATGTAAGGGTAAGGTACTGAATTAGCGGAGTAGTTTTCATAAGAGGTTAGCACCTTCTTCGTGTTGGTGTTACTTTTTAATCATAATAGAAGAGCACAGACTGGGGACGTTCAGATTCTGAGGAGAATAATTGGATCTAGAGAGAAAAATGTGAGAACCACGAATATCAAACTGCGTGATGAGAGACCTCAAAATTTGTATTCGTCACTAAGTGTGTTTTTTTAAATATAAAATCAAAGTCAATTGAATGGGTGGAGAATGTAGCACGCATGGAAGGAATACAGAATTTCGTATAGAGTATGCCATTGGCAAAAACCAAGTTGTAGCACAGCACTTGGTGTAAAAAAACCGCCTCAGCTCCAATTCCTCAAAGCATTTCGATTATATTCCACGTGGGAGACTACATTACACGTTGTTACCGTTTGACGCCTAACGACCCCTATAGTGGTCGTACCGCACCGCAAACCTCTAAACGTTGCATTTTATATATTTATTCAACAAATATAGGTACTGAATATTTTAAACATGGTATTTACTCTCCGTTCTTTTCTCTTCAAAATGTAGTTTGTTTCATAATTCTAACGTATTTGGTTCCTATATTATTCACATTTTATATACAGGTGTGCTAAAATTTAAAAAAAATAATTCCGGCGCCCACAGGTTAAGGGAATGTCGATTTGTTGCATATATCTGTGCTATAATTTGTGATTTAGAGAAAACAAGTCCAAAATATTTATGTCATACTGAATTCAAAAAACGCATTAATAGTTTAAAGCAGGTCAGCAGACTGATTAATCTCCAGGCATTTCGTTTAGAAAGCTTAGAGATATGGTTTACACAGGGAAATGATGCAGCATGATACAGCAGTGTTATATGTAAGCTACGCAAGCAATATTAGAATTTATTCGTTCGGGATATAACTGCTTCCTTTGTCAGTAGAATAATCTGAAGAACGTTAAACTTTATTAATGACGTTGAAACTCGGGATATACACTGATATTTATCCATGCAATTAAAAGTAAATAATTTGAAAGGGGATTTGAGTCACTTCCAGGAAGCTTCCCGCACCATTTGCTCTTCGGTTTAACAGGCCTGGATGCCACATGTACTGCCAAAAGTGCTCAGCATTTTGAAGTAGCTTTCAGTGTTGTTTATTAGGTCAACGATAAACGAAAACAAGATATGCAATATACGTATAACGTAATATTCAGGCGAGTTCATGCAACCATTGTTGCAGTGGAAAAGCAATAAGAATGATATATTATGAGTGTGTCTTTAGCCCCAGTTATCCAGGAAACAAAGAGCATGCGCCGTATTATACGAGTATTGTAATCTGTGGCAACGCCGGCTGTGCCGTAATTTTCCACATTATATCAAACACCGCGCAATTTAAAAAAAAAAGTTATTGAATATAAAATATGTGTTTCGATTTCTCTATGACGTTTGTCTCAACAATTTCTCACTCTAAGAAGAAACGAGAAAGATAGTATCGTAAATGTGTATAGTTATGCCGGTAAAGTATCTGTAATTCTTGTCCGATTTTAATGGAACTTGAATTTTCCGGACAGATTTTCGAAAAATACTCAAATATCAAATTTCACGAAAATCCCTCCAGTGGCAGCCGAGTCGTTCCGTGCGGACGGACGGACCGACTGACATGACGTAGCTAATAGTCGCCCTTCGCCAATACGCGCACGCGCCTCAAATTTGTAAAAAAAAGATGGGAGATGGACTTAGATCTGTCTCACTCTATAACGCAACGGGTCAAATCTAATCTTCAGTATCTGATAGTTTCTCATCTGCTCACTTAAACTGGCTATTTTTTATGATACGAGAAATTTCATCTTATGTTTATTGGACCGTGCGTCATCTTGATAGTTGAATAAAGAGAGACCAACTTGATGTCACTTGCTTTATTATTTCATTATTTAATGCTCAACATGCTTCGGATATTAATACATCCATCCTCAGGAGCTTGCGACTTATTCGTTGAGTTATTTCATGGTAACCGAATGCAGGCTTCAGCCTGCATCCGGATACCACACCACCCCAGCCAAACCACAACGTAACACCAACACACATCGAACCAGAGCAATACAACCCATGAAATAACTCAACAAATAAGTCGCAAGCTC
>Ga0136643_10011779_pt1 | contig 12992 bp, 5 predicted proteins | sample TergutLab28metaG_FD_96883 | JGI IMG/M metagenome (GOLD analysis project Ga0136643, IMG submission 96883) | Labiotermes labralis P1 segment gut microbial communities from Petit-Saut dam, French Guiana - Lab288 P1 (version 3) (version 3) | ecosystem: Host-associated > Arthropoda: Insects >...
AACTAATAAAACATGAGAACATAATAAACTTCGCCAGAGCGCAAAGGCTAGGATGGTATGGTCATATTGAAAGAATGCAAGATACAAGAATGGTCAAAGCAATACAGGCCTGGAAACCTATTTCAAAGAGGCCAATGGGGAGACCAAAGATACGTTGGGAGGATGATGTTAAGAAAGATATACAGAGGTTAAAAGTGCCAAATTGGAAGACCCTTGTCCAGGAGACAGGCAGATGGAAGGAAGTGATTGGGAAGGCCAAAAGTCTGCACTAAGAGTTGTAGAGCCGTACTAAGAAGAAGAAGAAGAAGCAATATCAAATATCGTTGCAAATATTTGGTAATATACTTGTTTATATGTTTCGGTACGACATTTTATCAAAATCAGTCAAGATATTTGGAAGATGTGGCTAGATACAGTATTGGTATTGGGCACGATTAATACTGTCATGAAAATAACACAAAATTAACTTCTACAGCAAGTAAAAACATAGTTTCTCTTATTACAGCATAGGCGTCACGGTGACAGGACCCGTGAATCCTGTGTACACTGTTATCAGGCCTTCCGCACCGGCGAAAAGAAAGCAGTAGCATACTGTTGGCAGCCTGTACACTGTGGGTGTCAACTGTTTTTTTTTTCGGGTTAACAGTTTTATGCTCTGAAGTCTTCCTACAACAACTGAAAACAATTATTGCAAAGAACTGATTTTATACACATCGGAAACCCAGACAGTGTGCCGCTAGGATTCAAATAGGAATTGTTGCCGCTTGTTTAACCTGCCTGTCTACTAGAAAAAAGAAAGGCTTGTCACTAGGTAAAAAGTAGGCTGTACTTAAACACACGATTTGCTTCAGGCACGCAGTAACATCAGCTTGATCAGGTAACAGGAGTTTTCTCAAAAAGTTAATCATTGACGTGAAATCACTCGCGCTTTATTCGCTTCAATCAGCAGTTTAATGTTTCTCAACTGTGATACGGAGGATCAAGATGACCGTGTAATTCATAAAGATTTTGAATGAGATGCTGGGAAGGTTTGATCAGAACCAGTTCGGTATATTTTAAGATACCATTCCGACATTTATGTAGAGAATCTTAAGAAAGCAATAAAAACATAGTCAGGACAACTTGTCTCTGAATTCAATGGGGGATTTTCTGTGTCCAAGAACCTCTTGGTTTAGTCGACAATACGGGTAGTGTACACACTGCATACAAACATTACATATTCACAAAGAGATTTTGCGCACATTAATATGTGCTTACAAGTCCAAGGGTGTGTGTGTGTTTGTGTTTATGTATGTATGTATGTATGTATGTATGCGCGCGCGTTAACACACCATCTGTGGAGTAAAAACCCAAGGAATATGAAGAATAGTTGGACGTTGCCTGCCCTGTTGACCTTTCAAATTACCAGACTGCCGAGTTGTAGTTAATCAGGGGCAACCCGAACCCCAACTGGCAGATCAGAATGTAGAAGATGAATTTTTCTGTATCTTAACTGCTCGACCAGTGTCTCAAATGTCACATGCAATTACATTCTGAACTGAATAATCAATACTTCGGATTCTCTAGCATATTACAATCAGCTAACTTGCACGACCTTTAATTAATTATGATCCCTAAATTAACAATCTGAAGGTTAAATTGAAACGACAAAGGAAACGTAAATCCTACGAGTCATGAAGTAGGCATACTTTACAAACAGGTACACAAAGGGCAGATATCTGCAACGGCTTTTCGTCTGAATTAACTTTTTGATGTGCTGCGTTTATTTGCAAGGCAAACAGATCCTTAAACGACTCAAAATTTTAGATGATAAATAGGCCTACTTTGTGAACTGAACAGTCTTCAGGAACTACCAATGGTTCTCAAAATTTTCCCTTACCGCATCCTGTGAAAATTACTGAGGATTTTGGCGGAACACATAACGGTGTTACTGCTCGCTATTTGGCACTTGTATAGGACAGACTTAAATTAAATAGTACAAACAAGCTTCTGATCACGCTCATGACGTTGCTATATTTGGCGACAACACATACAGGCCTACTACAAAGATGAACACAAAACTTATGTCGGTCGTTAGTAAGGAGACTGGTGCGTAAGGAAACGGAAAGAAAACTGAGGATTGTTCATGTCTTGTTAATGAACTGCAGGAAAGAACTCGCTGTTACTCGAAACGCATGAATTACACTCACAGAACACTGGCGGTCTGCGAGCCACACTTGGTAACCTCTGGCCTAGGCATATTATGGATCTATATTAATATTCTTAACGTCCCACCCTTGATGCCTTTTGAGCATATTTACTGGGACATATGACGATGCAATACCAACTACTATAGGTAGGTAATGTCGAATGAAGACTAGGAAAATGTAGGGGAAAAAGCTCTCTTCGCCAAAATGCCCTAACTTGGCCTTAGTCATTAAGAGCTGCAATGTCTTAACATGTGTGACATCTTTGATTTGATGCTTTTTTTTATCGAGCTTACTGGGATGAAAATGGATATAAAATAGTCAACACGTACCTAAAAGAAATTATTGTGAAGGCGTTTATCGAGTTCGACTGATATTACGGCCCAAATTAAAACACATAATTATTAAGAAAATCTTGAAATCCTCAGTCGGATGCAGGCCTTCTGGTTTCAAGTTTCCGCGCGATAGTTCGCTCAGTAAGAACGTAATTTTATAACAACAGCCGTAAAACCAATGGAAATTCACAGATTTAACTAGTTAATGGTCATCCGGTACAGATCGCTCGATATAGGAACTAGACTTCAGGCTGGACAAGTAAGAAACCGTGTTTCGATTCTACTAGTAACAAGAAATTTTTCACTTCCCGAAACTCTCCAGACCGACTCCGGAGCCTGCAGAAGTCTCGTTTCAACGAGAATCAGGGATCTTTCCGCCGGGGACAAGCTGAGTACTCACCTTGAACTACAGCCCTATTTAAGAACGCATAAATCTGTACCTCCATCCCTCACACTTATTCATGTTGTGATATTTAATTAATTTAAAACAAAGATGTGTTCGGACTTGTCACATTCTTCAGTACTAGAAGCAGTGCACGATATACAAGCAGTTCTCTCCTTCTGACTGTCCACATAACCAGCATTATTCTCATATCTCAAATATATCACGAAATATCTCAAAGATATCATGATACGTATTTGTCAACGAAGAGTCTGGCTAACAAACATCGTGCTCGCTCCAGCAAGCAATGCTTGCTAGCTTTCGTTTCGGTTGGCTGCTTGCTACTCTGAACACTTATTTTAAGCTGTAATTACGTGATGGTCCCATGTTTTGGTCACTTAGTTTCTGAGCTGTGGAAGTGGTTTTCTGCTTTCCATCAGATGGCCACAAACAATGATTCGTTTGCCACTGATCATATTGTGGTCTGATATTTACAACGTTCGAGCTTATGAAATTTGGACGTCTTACTAGTAACAATTGACTATTCCAACAAGAAGCAAAAATTCTCCCTGCGATATTATAATGATATGAGTTTATATGTAATTGTTTATTATACGTCGTAAAATAACTTCAGTAAGTACATATTTGACGCTACTGCCTACCTACGTCATTGACCCACTTGTGAAGGTACAGCTACAGACTTTCTTTAACTTCGGCGCTTGATGAATGTGTTCAGTAAACATCACGCCCCGGCCGCTTTACCCTTGTGGAGATACCCACATTGTACCAAAGGTGACGAAGGTTTGATGGGCATCAGTGCCGGTCTGGACGGAGTGGTAAAGAGAAAACCTCTGCGTCGTATGTGAATCGAACCCCGAATCTCCAGTCGTCCCTCCCTTAGACTAGTCAAGATACTGAGCCACTTGCTTAAAAAGAACGACTGAGGGAAAGTTTATTATAGGGAGATTGGTCAGACATGAAATTAATAATGGTGAAAATTACCTGTATTTGTTAAGCGAGAGCACTGTGCATTGCAGAGTGAAGCAGAATTCAGCCAAGAGCACCAAGTGTCGCTGAAATATATTACGTCATTCCGGAGATGGATCACTTCAGCTGACACAATGTGGGACTCAGACACGTGACCTTTCAAATATGCGTCCATCTGAAACTTCCCGCAAATAATGCACGAAGATAATACCCGATTAATAACAAAAGAGGTGTGCCGAAATGTAGACCCAATCGTCACACCATCTCTCGTAGACAGTTTTAGGTTACACATTTTCGTCATCTCTGACATTTAAGTGCTGTACATCCATGACGAGCGCCTATTACAATAGCTACGTCCGTCCGTCTGTCGTACGCATATAAACATTTCGAGAACCGCTGAACGAATAGTCGTAAAATATGATATTGAGGAATTCTATGAATCTCGAATATCAACTTCCCTCTACATCGCATAGTTTTAACGACTATTTTAATGCAAACATACAGTCGTTATGTGCGCATAAGCGTTTGCGTCACTGCTGTGCAAATGTTTATCTCATTTCACGCCAAGTCGGGAACTTCAGACTAGACGTTTGGTCATTTAGATTTCATGTGCAATAAGAACCAACAAAATGCACACTTTTTTATTAATGATTTGATTTAATTTAATCAAATTATATTGTCTTATACATGTTTCGAACATCCACGTGTTCATCTTCAGGAAGACTTGTACATACAGTTTTATGGCATTTTTTCATGCATCCGTATAAGCAGTCTGGTCAATGTCAGGATATCAAACACATCCTACCATCGACCAGACTGCTTATACGGATACATTAAAAATTCCATAAAACAACACGTACAAAGTCTTCCTGAGGATGAACACTTGGTTGTTCGAAACATGTCGAAGACAATATAATTAAATTAAATCATTAATGAAAAAAGTGTACAATTTGTTGGTTCTTATCACATGTTATATCACAATGCACGGTTCAAATAACGTAAAGTTAGATTCCATATGTCAACAAACAGGCAATGTACGTGTAATGTAACACTAAGGCGCGTTCGCATAACCCAGGTTGCCGTAGAAAAGCAACAAGTATTGAACAGCATAAGTGTGTGTCCATAGCCTTAGTTATTCAGCATGCATTGCGCATGCGCCGTACTATATAATCATAACATGGAGAAATATTTCTCCACGTCATCTCTTCAACGGCATGATTTTCGGAAAGCAGTTATTGAGCATAAAATATGTTTTAATTTTTTCTGTTCTTTTTGTCTGAAATATATCTAATTCTGAGAAGAACTCAGCGAGTTATTATAAACGTATAAAGTCTTCATGTAAAGTACCCGTTATTCTTGTCAGACTTTAATGAAACTTTGATTTTCTTAGCAGATCTTCGAAAACCCCTCAAATATCAAATTTCATAAAAATCCGTCCAGTGGAAGCCGAGTAGTTCCATGCGGGCGGACAAACAGACATGACGAAGCTACGAGCCACTTTTCGCAATTTTGCCAAAGCGCCTAAAAATGGAAATCCGTTATCAAAATATTGTTGATCCTTCCATATAACACAGTAAAAAAATCTATAATTGAGAGTGACAGATACTGAGCTGTTGTAACGATACGGGGGAAGTAAAAACTATCTGGAACACCAGGTCTGTATAGCAAAAGAGCCTCAATAGCTAGACTGCATGGAATTTCCTAAGTTGTTAATCACGAAGCACAACTATACAACACGCCGGTCCCAGTGGCCGCGTGGTCTAAGGCGTAAGTCTGCGGCCGCTCGCCTGCTGGGGTCGTGGGTTCGAATCCCACCGAGACATGGACGTTTGTCTGTTGTGAGTGTTGCGTGTTGTCAGGTAGAGGTCTCCGCGACGAGCTGATCACCCGTCCAGAGGAGTCCTACCGACTGCGGTGCGTCTAGAAACCTCATAAATAAAGAGCCAAACCCAGTAACTTGTGTGATTGAACTTCAATAGGAAACTGTATCACTGGATGCGTTTCCTGCATACTATTCAATGTAGCCAGCCCATTATCTTATAGAGTATTCTGTATTCTGATTGCTGATTTCAATAGAAAAAAACGATACAATAAGACTGGCATTTTATAAGCGATAAATATACGACCGTTAATATGAATTCCCCTCCCCCCCAAAAAAATCGCAAAATTGCGAAAAGCCACGTCGGTCCGCCTGTCCGTTCGTCTGTCTGTCCGAATGGAACAACTCGGCTCCCACTAAACGGATTGTCACGAAATTTGATATGTGTAATTTTCGACAATCTGGCGAGAAAATTCAAGGCTAATGAAAATCTGAAAAGAATAACGGGTTATTTACATGAAGGCTATTAGAGTTTTTAATTACATCTCGCTCATTTCTTCTTAGAATGAGAAATGTTTCAGACGAAATGTTGTAGAGAAAATCTAAACACATATTTTACGTTCAATAATTTTTTTCGAAAATTGTACAATTTACAAATGGAAAAATACTGCAGACAGGCCACAGATGCCTATATGGCACATGAGCATTACATTTTGGATACTTACGCCTACAAACACACTCTGAATATGTAATACTTACTGCTTTTCCACTGCAAAATGGTTAAACAAAGGCGCCTCAATGCTACGTATACGTACATTAACTGTCTTTTCCGATTTAATGTGCAGTCGCATGCAAAGGCACTTAAATACAGTTGTACGCTTACAGTTGTCAGATCATTTTTACCTATTTTGTTTATAAACCTCTGTTCCTTATGAAGATTTTGCGTCATAAACAGACTGTACATCCATTCAAGCATTGTAGCACGTCGCGACATCGACTCCTCTGAATTGTTACTGTTTCAACGTCCGGAAGTTCTTTCGTTGTGACTACAGAGAACCAACGATTACATAAAAACAGCACAAACGGCCAGTGTCACGACAATTTCTTATACCAAAATTCAATGTCACTCGGACGAGATCGGAAGATAACGAGGTGCTCAGTTTAGCAAGGTCTCGAAGTTATATGTCTGTGAATCACATTCTAGCTTGCTTGTCATATTTATCGTGACAGACGGCAACATACCTGTATTTGTCATCGCAACAGCCTCTAATACGTTAACTTCACGTTTTCCCTCCTCCCCCCCTGGCGCAACAGCCCCTAATGGGCCAGGACCTCATCATCATCGAAGCTTCACCATCACGCGCAGTTAGACACACCACACTCGGTAGGATTCCACTGGACGAGGACGACGGATTCGAACCCGAGATCCCAACAAGCGAGCGGCGGCAGACCCACGCCTTAGACCGCGCGGACACAGGGATTGGCAACTTCACGTCTTACGCAGAAAGACGTTAAATAAGCTGAAGGTAGCTTTGCCATTTAGTGTTTTGAAGCAGATTGTAATAAACAGTGTCAGTGCTGTCCAACCGTAAAACTTAGTACCTTTAGTTCCATCCTCGTTCTGTTCGAGTTCTATCCAATATCCACCACTATAGAATATCACCTGTTATTCAAGACATCGAGTTCCATTAACCTTCTAACAAGTTACGCTACAATGTATAAGCAGAAACATTTAGAATATTCCAGATATGTTTTATGACTCTGAATTTTAGGTGATCACTTCTAGAAGCATGCCTACAACATAATTTTATCATGCTTTAATTTCATTCATTAACATTTTATAATCAATGGATGCTTTTCAAGTAGGCCTACCTACCTTCTAAAACTTACAGTAGCCTGTAAGTTTCCGAGAACGGTTTGTTACATTATCTCAAGAATCTACTGACACTAAAACTCGGTAAATAGATTATCTGCTTTAATCACATTACACTAACCACAAAATCGATTACCTTATCATTATAACCAACTCGGAAACTTCGATAAATTCATAGACACCACTACACAAGATATACTGCATTTGAAGACTGCTTGGATGGCGACAGAAAACAAACCACAGTCGTTCTCTCAGCAGTACATACCTCGATGTTCGTTGCATTTCCATACCAATTATCAATAACATGAGCCATTACATGTGTGATTTCTTTCGAAGAATACAGTCAACATAACAAGAAATAAACAGAAAGATAAAGAAGCACAATAGGAATTGAAGGAGGGAAAGAATAGAGAGGAAAGAGGATAAGGGGAAAACAGAGATTGAGGAATGAATTGAATTTTAACCACAGCCTTTTGTACTTCGCCATAGCACGGTCACACACAATACCACAATATAACAATCACAAGACAAGTGTCTACTTTTTCAAAGCCACCGCCAAGTCTTGTCTCTTTTAGAACTATCAAAACAACCTTGACTGCAACAAGGCATGACATTTCATCCTTTTATAAAAATTGCCATAATATATTAATAAAAATGCACCTTTAGATTACAGCCTGTTTGCTTACATGAGAAGATACAAAATAACTTAGAACCTGATGCGAAGTTACCTGATACAACAATCTAATATACCCGTAATCAAGTCTGAATACCACGCACTACCTTACTCTTACGTCTCTCTGCCTGTCTCTTGTCTATATTATGTTCGCTTGCTTATCTTCCACTCTTTTGACAAGGGAGCAGTGTAACGATACCTTACAACAGACAAGCGCGCTCTTTTCTACAAAAACTTCAAATCACTGCATAAGGAAAGTGTCATTTCGTTCGGTACTAAATTCAAAATAACTTCAGCCGTTGAGATAATCATTAAACAACCGACAGTAAACTAAATGAAAAAGAGCTGAAAGCTATTCCCATTTCAGTGTACGCTTTCCTCTCCCATTGGAACATCAGTTGATTAGTTAGCAGATTACAACAAACCAGCTCTCCACAGGATTACAGTTGTACGGCACGGCATCGTAATTAGCAACATATTCTTCCGATATGACGTCACACACAGTTCTATTAAACATTTTTATCGCAGTCCTCGGTCTGGTTCTCTACTCTTTCTCCAACTAGTGTAGAACTGGCACGCCATCAACTTTTAAAAACTCTAAATGATAGAAAATGAAAAGATCATAACACGGTACATGCAGTTTTTCAGACGAAATTAATTGTGGTGCGTGTAAGTCCAGATGTGGCTCCTACATTACATGACGATAAAATCGATATTATTCACTTTTGTCAAGAGGCTCTGGACATTACATACATAGAGAGAGTCACTAATCGTATCGTCAAGGGATAAGCAAGAAAGGGCTGATCGTGTAAAAGATTACTATAAAACACAAAATATTAACAGTTGATCTAAAAATATGAAGGCTAATGAAATTCAGTACATATAAAAATTATTAAAACTTTTAAACATTACTCTGTGATATAGCAAACCACAGACAGTTAAGACTGATTACTTCAGCAGGATAGCCTTACTTTTGAGAGAGAGTTTACACAAGATTTAAACAAAAGGCATTGTTACTTCGAAATAACACAACTAACCACGGAAATGTTTCAATTTTTATTTCTGGCGTAGGGATACTGGCAAGTTATATCCTAAAACTAATAGCCTATCAATCCAATCTTAAAAAAAAATGTGAAATATATACAGACATATCATGACATTAGTCCATATCAATGCAAATTACGTTGTTTCAGGACGATTCGAACCCGCCGAGCGGTCATAAGATACAGTCGATAAAACAGAGCCCTTCCTCAAACTGGGAACATCAAAACACGCAACACACATTTCTTACATACTGAAGTTAAAATTGCTAAAAACGCCGGCTTGCAGTTCTGCACGTCGATCGAATGTGTTCTGTCGTCTGCACGAGGAAGGCTGAAAGTTCAGTGCTATCCTCCACCTCAGTGATTACCTTTTAGAGATTGAAACATGTAAGAGGAGCAAAATTGATAACTGACTTTTTGTTACAGATTGTGCAATTTGTTTGACCTAACTCCATATTAATCTACTGCACAGAACATGGCTTACGTTAAATTCAGTGCTCTTTATCATTCTGTTAGGATACAACGGAGTTCTACATTAAATTCTTCACCCATATACCCATAAATAAAAAACGTCAAGCACGCGAAACGTACTGTGAATAATTTTCTATGAACCAGCAAATATATCTCTTACTCAAGTCAGTTACATTACCCACGGCACCTTGAGTCATTTGCTTCCAGTCGCGTGCCTTACGATTTCATATGAATGCATGTCTGCATGTGAAGAGATGCGAAGAGATACATATGAACTTGAACACGTCAACAGACTAATGACAGAAGGACAGCAGCAGTTCTTTCGTCCCCGGAAATCACGTCGATATTGACTGTCGCAGCGAAAAGTATACCAACTGAATAACGACAACTAGAAACACATCACCATTGGGACCAGACACTAAATTTGCATTTTTGGGGGGTAATTTTGCAGTAATATTGAGTGCTGACACTTAAGGAGTCAAGGTCTAAACGACTCAGACAGCAAATAACAAATTTTATTCGGTGAATACTTAAATTCCAACACACTGTAGACAGAAGATACTTAGAACACAAAAATATATCAGCATTACTCACATTAACGTGTTACCTTGTCTTTCAACAAAACAATTAACTTAATATGTGTTTCCTTTTAATAATCAGATACATGTGAACTACTATAATATTTGAATACTGAGTTCAAATTTGGGTTATGAATAAGTATGACCAAAGTGGGGTTGGGTAAATATTATAAATTATTAAAATATTATTTTATTATAAAAATAAAATATATTATAAAAATATTATAAATATCCGTTAACTCTATATTTATATATATATATATGTGTGTGTGTGTGTGTATGAGGCGCGGTGGCGCAGTTGGTTTAGGCACTGCGCTAAAAGCCACAAGGTCGCGGGTTCGATTCTCGATTGGGTTATTGAGATTTTTCGTTGAATTAAACATCTCGCGGCAGTATGGCCCTGGAATCGACTCCATATCTAACAGAAACACATGACAGGAATATTTCCTTGGGCTAAAAGTGGCCGGCGCGTGGGCCGACAATCATACCACTTTCATATGCCGACTCTCTATAATTTCTGGGAGCCTCAGCTTCCTGGAGCCCAAAGAGCCTGTCCAGGGCTGAAATAGGAAAGCTTTACCTTTACATATATGAGACGTATATCCTACAGACAGGAACTGGAAGTAAAATTAATGTTAAGGTAATGCCTTCGCACAGAAACAAGAATCCCAACATTATGTCGGCTGAAGTAAACATCTGTTTGATTTACATCGCCACAGTGCAATGTGTCATATAGAGAAGGACACACACATTTCGTCAGGTTCAAAGACAGTGCACACAGGACAACAGAAATAATGCGATTGTGCATATCGTGCAAATTTGCGGGTGCAGTACACATTTTATATACTGTACGCAAATCCCTTTTTCTAGCAGCCACTTTTTTTGCCTTGACTTTGACTTCAAAGGCACAGCCACTCTAAAGAACACAACACTCGTTCAGCTATACAAGAAATTCCCCGTCATTTATTGAATAAGATCGGTCGTCATCGCTTACAGAGAAACCAACCACTGGATTCTGTCCTGAGCTATATGAACCCAATCAACACGCTCAAAACTATTTCATGAAGATCCATTTTAATATTCGCCTCCAGTCTATGTCAATGTCTGTCAAGTGCTCTCGACACTTTTACGGTTTTCTAATTACAAAGTTATATACTTTCCTCATCTGTCCAATACGTGATATATGCGCAGCCTACCGGATGTACATTTCCGCTTAAGGAACAAACACCGTTCAATGATCACACAACTTGCTTCTAAACCATTTGCCCGATATCTGTCCACCACTTGGTGAACTATTTTATAGAACACATTATCTGCGTTAATTTAATTGGAATTCTGCCCCGCGAAGTAAAGATGCACCCAGCTTCAATTCTTGTTCAGTTAATAATGCCAGCCTTTGCAAGTGAAAACTTCAAGACTCACATAAATTTTTAGGGAGTTACGTCTATCGACCACCAATGAGATATTCAGCATGTTTCACCTAAGTTTAATGGCCCCTGCTCTCACGGCGTTCCTTCTATGCTATGGAATGAAATGGCTTTCCCTCCTGTGTCTTACCATGTCATTACATCCAAGGAATGGAACAGCAGGAAACTTCTTGCCTAAAGCAAAGCAGAAACTTACAAACACCGATTACCTCAAAACAGAATAAATTGGATAAAGTAAGGAGCTGAACATGCTGGATAGTGAAGTGCTTTAAACTATCAATCAGTACCACTGAAACTCTTAATAAATCTTAATTTAACTGCTTACGTATTTTAAGTGGAAGGAACTGAACTTTGAAGATTCATTTTCAACAAAACATACGCCTTTAAAATGGGCTACACCTCAAATTCAGAGCAAGGAAACTCAAAGAGGTGGTTTCAACCAATAAACCACAAGAAGAGAACTTCGCTCTTCTGGTTGTCATGCAGCTTTACCCTTGAAAATGGGACTGTCCCGAAACGTCCGTAAGTAACTACCAACATTTGTGTGGTTTCAGGCTACCGTCCAGGTGTCAATGAGGTACGCCAACTGCTAACACACAACACAGAACCGGACTTACATAGCATCATAGAGAATCTTGTGATGATTATCTCCAAAATATCCACACTTTACACTGGAGTTAATAAAAAGGTAAAGGTAAAGTGAACCCTTTACAGGTGTGGTCCAGAGGGTGGGTAAAAGTATAGCTCTACTCTTCCATGACCGCGGCACTAGAAGGGGGTGAGTGGTCAGCAGAACGCCCCCGCCGCACTTTATTCCCAGGAAAGACCCGGTACCCATTTTACAGGAGGCTGGGTGGGCCCCAGGGTCGGTCTGGACGGTCGGAAAATCTCGTCCCCACCGGGATTTTTTAAATTACAGTTTAATAGATCCTTCAGTACACAAATACAATGGTTGCATGCAAGATATCTCAGTAATGTATTGTTAACGGACTATTGTCCTTGTGTTTCGAATTGCATTGCTCTTTTGTTACTCTAGGCTCTTAGGAGAACGCCGTTATGGTGGCGACGTCATCGGTCGGAGGAGTCCTTGCAGGTATGGCACTGTGACTCAATTATCCTGCAGCTAGAGGGAACACAGTTTCTCCAGTTGATGTGTGTCGGAGATTATAGTATCTCCAAGTAATTCCCAACCTTTTCGCGCCGGCGAGTTGTTTGATA
>Ga0136643_10011787_pt1 | contig 12990 bp, 7 predicted proteins | sample TergutLab28metaG_FD_96883 | JGI IMG/M metagenome (GOLD analysis project Ga0136643, IMG submission 96883) | Labiotermes labralis P1 segment gut microbial communities from Petit-Saut dam, French Guiana - Lab288 P1 (version 3) (version 3) | ecosystem: Host-associated > Arthropoda: Insects >...
ATAACTCCGTAACCGTCCAAAATCGGACACATGTTTATATGAACTTTTTTGATCACAAAGACCTAGGAAATCACCTCCTGCAGTTATGCCCTAAAGTCGTGAAACACCCTGTATATATATATCTTTTATGTAAGGTTGAGACCAACCTGTGTAGTTGAAATCTGTTTCACATTCTTGTAAATTTTTAAGTGGCCTGAAGATGACCCTGTGATGGTTCAAATTTATAGCCTAGTGGGATTAAATACTTATGAGGTAAATAACCAGAGTTGTGTAGATGGAAACATCAACAGTTTTAAATCACTAAACCAGAATTAATTTCAGTTGTGAAACAAATATTACAAACTTCTGTGGATTTCCCATTTCAGGTTTAGCAGCAGAAATTTTTCTTCAGTATTATGAGAGCTTTGTAATTGAACATAAAGACATTTTGTGTTGTTGTGGGTATGGTGATGATTTTGATAGTTGCTTTATTGTACTAAGATAAAGTGTGGGGAATTATTTAAAAAGCTGAATAAATTGTATCACATCATGGAATTACAAACATACAAAGACAAAACTGTATAAGCTTTCTGCACCTTTTAATAATTGGCAAGGTGAAGCTGTAGAATTTTATATGTTTAGCAAACCATCATTCCCTGATACTGCAATGAATTCTGATTCCTACTATCCCACGGAACATACGCTTGCTGCATATGAATTGTTATTAAATGGGATGTACCGACTTCCTCTTTCACTACATAAACAACAAGAGATCAGCACTATAATGCATATTGCCAAAAAACAATGGCTACCCTAGGAACTTAATGCCACAACTACACAAGACAATGAGAAATTACAGAATTCACATTGCAAGTCCTGAACCCACATCATTTCAGATGAGGGCCACATGTAAGTACCATAGCCCTTGTGTTCGACAAGTCACAAACTTACTTTAAAGTACAAATTGATGAATTGGGTTTAGGTCATGGAATACTGTTCATAAATTATTGAAACATCAGAAAGGAATTAATAATAAATATGTGAATACAACCCTGTGGAAGACACTATGGATCTAAATGGAACAGCACAAAAGGATGATGAGTGCATTGTCTAGAAATTTCTACATACAACTACATAAACAGCATGGAAGAATGAACAAATGAACAAGTGTATTGAGATCCTGACCTCCTATATGAAGTCACGTATGATGTACAACTGCAACACACTCGACCTCCAGTAGGCTGCCTGCTCCGTGTCAGTTCAGTACAGTGCATTCACTTTTATCTGTACTCTTCTGCCTTTTCACACATCACTGAAGTGGACAGCTGCCTTTGCAGTATCCCATGGCGAGATTAATTTAAACCGTATAGGCATTTGAATGGAAAATACTTTCGGTTTATAAAATTGCACTCTGTGTAAATAGACATTTATAACTATAATACTGCAAACACACCACACCATCAGTATCTAAAACTACAACTACAGATAGTGTTTAATTTCAGTAGTTTAATAATTTAACTATATGTGTGTGTGTGTGTGTGCATATATATATATATATATATATATTTAACTGCGGAAAATTGAAGCCGTCCTGCAACAATGGAATATCATAACAACTTGTATTTCTATGTGAGGTGTGATGCGGTGTCATTGAAAGTACATGAAACCTGTCTTAAATGGAACCTGGGCATAATGGAAAGTTGTCTTTAGCAGAAAACTTTTTTAACAGTCCTGAGGAACCAGGCTTTAAGTACCCCCATTAAACAGAACCTGCCTGCAGTGGAAAAAAATGTTGGTTCCTTTGTGTTTCTGTGAAAGGCAGTTTCCCCTGTATATTCAAATATAGTTATTAGAAACTTCACTTCCTTTGAAATTAATCACGCTGGTGATGGTTTAGATACACCTGAAACGTGATGGAAAATGTATGGTATAAAATAGTAGGTATCTACATTTATCTGATTAGTGTATTTTGTTTATGGTTAATGAACATTTAAATGTTATTAGAAGAAAAAATAACTGGAGTTCAAAGAAAGATGTTCTGTAAAATAAGAAGTGAAATTGCAATACACTGTAAATGTTATTGGGTGTCTGTGGTGCAGGTCAGCCTGCTGCAGATGAAGAAGTGCCCTCTGACAATGATTCAATGAAGGTCAGGATCAAACTGAAAGGTCGCAGAAGTGAATCTAGTACTTCATCTGGTCGAAGAAATGTGAAGAAGCTGTCAAAGAAGCTTTTTAATGAGGAAGATGAGGATGAAGAAGAGGTATGTAACACCTGTTAGAGTAAGAGATATTTCTGGCCAAGGGTGGATTTGAACACTAAACTGAAAAATGAGCACTTAATTCCGTCCATTTGGCATGATAGAATTTTAACTGTGAAAGGAATAAACATTGAGTCATGGAACATTAAATGGGGATTCCACTGTATGAATTACGCTTTCATATTTGGATTCTTGTCATCTGATGTGTTACATGCAGTAGCAGGTATTTGAGTTCCATGTTGCAGCAATGTCAGGGGTCAATTACTGTGCTGCTTGACACAGGAACCCAGAAGGCCAGAATCCTCAACATTGGTGCTGTGGAAAAATCAGATCCCATATATTTTTTGTGTATTATAATTCAGGGAATCCAAATTTTTGGACTTTGTGAGCTGAGAGCAGGTGTGTATGTGCTACCTGGAAGGGATTTTCTCTATCTAGGAAGGCAGGCCTGTGTTTAGGAAGGTTGTGCAGGAATACATGCATGGCCCCTATGAAGAAGGTGCCAACAGCACTTGTGCATTTATGATACATATGTTGAAATTCAATGGAACTTCTTGGGTAGTAGCTTCATTAGCTACAGCATATCTGTTTCCAATTAAGTTAATACTGACTGAAGTACTATGTCTCATGGGTTGTTAAGTAGGTACACATGTTGCAGAGAAGCCTGCTTTTTCTTTCTCCAGGGTAGTCTTCTTGGACTGACCTTAAGATGTGGTGAGCAAGCTTTTCCTGTCTACCACTGTTAACAGTGTGATGTCCCAATAGACAGATATCTACATCAGCACCATTCTGAGAACTCAGATTGCACATAATAATAGCTCATGTCTGATCATATAGACATTTCCTGAATAGGAGGCTGTGGTCCCTAGAGCTGGTATGGACATTTTTGGAGAAGAGAAAATTGTCTTACCTCTGTCAGGATTCAATTCCCAGACTGGCCAGCCCATCCTCTGGTTATTATACTGACTGAGCTATCCTGGCTGACTGGGGCAGTATGAGAAACTGATTTATGAGCCCTGTTTACATGAAGAGAAATTTATGGATCATTATTTTAGTCTGTTAGAGAAGACATTATTACACACACCAGACTGCAGCCTTGGAGGGTTGGAGAGGGTGCAGAAATGTTCTCTTCTGTCTGTAACTGGTGTTGCTGAGAAAGGAAGGGGAACATGCAGAAAACTGAAATTGCAGCAAAAGTGGAGGTTGGCACATGACAGCAAGTGTCTCCATGTGTGTTGGCTGAACTTCAGGGGAAGGGAGGCTTGCTGAAGGATATATCACCTTTTGTTTTTCCCACTTGAATATTCAGAGCTCCCATTTACTGTAGGAGTATTTAGTAGTGCCTCTGCTAGTTACATTATGTGTATTAACAATGTGGCAGGAAGGCGCTCTTGTCACGTGTGTGTGTGCGTGCGTGCGTGCGTGTGTGTGTGGGGGCGGGTGCGGGTGTGTGCACATGCATGGGTGTGTGTCAGCTGTTACATAGGAAGATTGTCTCATTTCAGAAGTTCGTGTCTGGTAAATTGTACACCAGTCAGTGGTAGAAATACACTTGTATAAAATATGTTCACATTTGATGCATTCTTATAGTCGTCTTGTTTGTTGAATGGTGTGTAGATATGACATCACGTTAGGTTGATTCACTCAGTCATTGTTACAGTGTACCACATAGGAATTCTCACTTTTATGAAACCTGTATGGCATTTTCTTGTTGCTGTACCTAGTTATCATTGACCAGCATAATTTGCTTGCAATTTCATTTTTGCCCTCTGCTTCTCAGTTCCTTCTTAGAATCCCATGTTGTTACTACTTGTGATGAGATAATCATAAAAACTTGTATGTTTGGTTCTGAGTGCGATGTGTATGTTGCAAAACACAAATCTGGCTATAATGATTATTTGCTTTAATGATAGGTCTTCACACTATTGTAACTTCTATTGTAGTGGACTTTCACTATATATTTGTGCTCATAATGTATAAGATCTTTCATTGAACTGTGATATACAGCTGAAGTTTTGTGAGACCTGTGTCTTCTGAGACACGACAACATACAGTCTGGCAGAAATTTACTGTCATCTGATAGGAATCTGCTGCCTTCAACTGAGGGTAGCAGGAGGTGCAAGTGGTGTTGAAACATCAGTAAATATATGCTGGACTGCACAGGGTCAGCATTTTTCAGCATGAGTTTTGTTCAGTTCGTTATCAGTATTGGTTCACTAGCAGATCATTCCCGCAATTCATCATACTTGTACTTGACTTATATCTTTTGTTTAGTAAAGAAGTTACTCTGATCTACTGGTAGCCAGACATTTCATAGTGTATCATTGTTCTGTGGAAGAAAGTATATAGTTTTTAATCTTGTGTAAGAATATTCTTTTACTTTCTGTCAATCCTATCCAAAATTGGAAGCCTGTCACATGCAACAGCATGAGTGAAGCATGTGTTGTTAAATGTGATCTTTTCATGTTTTTAGTTTAAAATTTGTTCAGTGTAAAAAATCAGTATTGGAACAGAGTAACAGCCATAATGTTTACCTGTTTTTTCAACCATCCCTGTAATACACAATTCTGAAAGCTGAGTGCACTTATTGATTAACTACTCTAATGTGTTTTGATGCACGAGGCATCATGCTCAGGGAGTCCACTGTATAACTGTTCGATCTTTGGCATGCCAAATGGATATAAACACAGTCCAATCACGTAGGTAGAATGGTAGAATGCAGCTTTGCACCAAACCACAGTTTCCAAATATTCTTAAGAGTCCTTGATGGTAGATGGTTAAAAGCCATAGTCAGTGTAATATTTTACTATAAAGTAGTATGAACACATGTCCAGTCTTGTAGGTAAAAATGTGGTTTTCTGCTGATGTACATTTGTAAAGCTTCTTAAGGCTCTATTGACGTGGCTAGAAGCATGGTTATAAAACACTTCACTTTTGCAGTGTTTGAATATCGGACTCCCTGAGGATGATGCCTCATGTGTCAAAATGCGTTGGAGTAGCTAATCAATAAGTGTACTCAGCCTTCAGAATTATTCATTAAAGGGTTGGTTGAAAAAACAGCTAATATGATTGTAATGCACCATGTGGATAACTTAAAAAAGGAGTAATGTTTGTTGCCATTGAGATATTTTTGAGCATTTAGAGATGCCAGAATATCCCACACATGAAGGTGGGCGTGGCTGATCTTTGTGGATCCTGGCACCATATACGTGAACTATAAAGTGAGGTGCTGTATTTAACACAAAAGGGAGGAGTGTAGAATTCTTGAAATCATCTGTGTTAGAGTTGCTGGAACATAGTTGAAAACCTGTCTACAGTAAGAACAACACACATTTTGTTTGTGGATGGAAGTTGTTGCTGTTGATTTAAATACTGACAGATTTGTGTTGACTGAGTACAGAACATGACCATGAGCCAGGATATCATATTTGAGGTTCTCACAGCAAAGTTGCTGCAGTTCATGTATTGTGAGACATTATGCTCTGTCATTGGTTAAGTAGCTCTGGGCATCATTGCAAAGGATTGTTATGCCTTCATAACTTCAGTAACTGGTTTCATCCAAGAAGAAATGAATCTTCATGACCACTACCATGACAACCTCAACTCTCTCTCCTTATTACAGTTGTTTTTGCAGCATAATTTCTACTTTTTCTTTTATTTTGCAGAATGATTAATTGATATCCTTAATTTGTATGTATATTGTGATTTCAGATAATGAGTGATCAGTGATTAATTGAGCATCTGTCGTATACAGTCTTGATTTGATGGGTAAGTTGGTCAAACATCATACGTCATAGTAAAACTTGATGTTTTTATGTTGTCCACATTAATTTTTGTTATTGCTTTCAGCCCAAGATTCCACCTCATCAAGGTGTAAATGAAGCATTAGATGCTGATATTTGCATTGGATTTACTGAATTTGATGGATTGCTACAGAATGTTGCAGCACTGGTCAACATTCTGTGGAATTTTAATGTTGTACTGTTGTACAGTTAAACTTATTCATCCTGTGAAGAGATTTTTTATATTTGACATGTTGGTGTGGCTGAGCTGTGAAGTGGCTTATCAAGATGAAGCATGCTAGTATATTTTGGATACTATCCTGTGGGAAAATATTCATCCATGTTTACTGGGAATTCATTTGTTTTGTAGCAGTGTGCCAGTTTTGTTTGTCAGCATAATTGTCTTGTGTTCATGTTGCAGAAACGATTTTGAAACCAGTGATGACACTGACTGACTTAGATACAATTGGCATATTATAGCACTGCATTTTTGTTGTCTATTATTGATGGTTATTTTGTAGTAACCTATGTGCTTGTCCTTCACGTGATGAATTCTAACTGCAGGATAAAGTCTTGTATGTTTCAGTGCACATGATAATATTTGTAGCTTTTTCTTGCTCATTTCCAACATTATATGTTAACCCTTCAATTCTGATGTGCTGAAGGTCATCATAGTGTATATTATTAAAGATGACAACAACTTGGAAAAATATGTATATACACATACAGCTTGTAGGCATTAAGATGGGTAAAATGTTGACATGTCTCAATATTTCTGCCATTTTTAAGACCCTGAATTTTATGCACATATGTGTGTGTGAAGGGATTATTTTGTATACCTGCTCAAGCACTTGTCATTTTGTGAAGCTGGGTTGCTACCAAAGTACTCTGTTCACTATACCATAATACCTCAATAATTGCACCAGAAATCACATTAGTGTCCTATGTATACAAAACTGTGCCTGTGAGTGAATGGTTCTGGTTCACTACTGTTAGCAACATTTTGTGTCTGTGTTCTAGTCGAGTGTTAGCTTCTATTTAATTGCCTCTGGCATATTTTTTAGCTGCAGTGAAATAAAGTGTATATGGTATTTACCTAAATATAGGACGAGGATTGTGGGCTGGGTAGCTCAGTCGGTATAGCGACTGACTACAGGCTGGATGGTTCGAGATTGAATCCTGGTGGGGACGAGATTTTCTGCCCGTCCAGACCGGCCCTGGGGCCCACCCAGCCTCCTGTAAAATGGGTACCGGGTCTTTCCCAGGAGTAAAGTGCGGACGGGGCGTGCTGCTGACCACTCACCCCCTTCTAGTGCCGCAGTCATGGAAGAGTAGAGCTATACCTCTACCCACCCTCTGGGCCACACCGTGCCTGTAACAGGATCACTTTGCCTTTTTTTTATAGGACGAGAATTATTTCCTAATTTGTCATGTGGAAAATGGGGGGAGGGGGGGGGGCACATGAGCGGGTTAGGTACCATATAAACACACACAAAATTAAACATTGTAACAGGAATTTTATTAAAAAATGGAATTATGAAAGGGTATGTTCGTACACACACAGTTATCTTTTATATTCAGATATATACAGTATTACAATTTTTTATTACAGGTGTACTGTTGTATATAATATGGACTCTTACTTATGACATGTTACATGCAATAATATTATATTTGGTTATTACCCCCTCCTTCCCCCCCCCCCTCCTGATAGTACTTAATGGGACACTTCTACTGTGTTTATCATGTGATTCAGCTTGCAGTTTAATTGTGGGCTAAATGAGATCATTTTCATTTTATGTATCCTTAATAGTTCAAGATGTCAGAAATCTAGTTTTGTATGGTGCTGGAAGTATTGTGTATCTCTGCACAGATATGATAACTGTCTAACATATTTAATATTAATAGTCTCCTTAGTTTTCGCTGCAGTGTGGAAGTTGCAGTCTGTTGTCTGTGCTACCAGTGGAGTAGCGTGTGTGCAAAATGTGTGCAGGGTAAGTGGTGTTGTGTTTACACAGTATACCTTCCATTTTGTTGCAGATAAAATCTCCACATGGAGCAAGTTAAGTAGGGCAGAACGTTGGATTAAAGAAAAACAAAGGTGACATTGACAACAAAAGTGAACTCGATCCATTCAGCAAATAGACAGTTTTGTACGAATTTGCAAGCCAGCACTGAAAGTGTCCATATGTCATCTTTGGTCAGTTGATGAGCTGATAAGACAACAATGAACTTGCTCGTTAGGACAGACACAACTTTATCAAGTAGACAAGTGCTTGCATGGGTGTGTTAAGATCACCGACGTGCATCATTCACCTCACGTTCCTGGCTGTGTAGCTGAGCGTTTCTCTGCATCTCAGTGTTTTAGTGTCATTTATTGCATTTTACACCATTGGTTGTTCTGAGGTTTTGGTGGCTACCTACAGTATCTACTGAGATTGACACGCAGGGACAGTGTATGTAGCAGAGAGAATATCGAGAGGTGGGAAAGTGAAAAGAATGGAATTTCATTATCCTCTACTGAGCATCACACACACACACACACACACACACGGCTACACTGTATGAGTTAAATTTGATTGAATTGAAAATTTTTCAAAGAAGCCGTGAACTGTACCTGATGTGTCACTGCATTTTGCCACCAACTTGGTTGTGTACTGATGCATCAAAAATAAAGCAAGGATAAAGTAGATCTTGAATTCAGAAAGTTAAAGATTGTGTTGGCATGATTGATGTAATTGAATTTTGGAGTTGCAGGCACCATTTTTTATTTTATTGATTTTTTTTTTTATTATGATATAACTGAGCACTCAAATTTAGCATGAAACCGAAGGTATGATATTTTGAGTGAAAAATGCTGTATTAGCAGGTGTCTGATTATCAGTTATTGTGCTGCTACAAGCATTTTAATGTATGTGCATGGATGTAACATAAAAATTACAATATATATGTTTTGTCATACTGTACAAGTAGAAAAGAGTGTCTTGTGTCTGATAACACCACAAATTAAAAGGCACCAATTAAGTCTTACCCTTGTGTATGTGAAGCACAGGGAGAAAAGTTTATGTTACATAATACCATAAAGGAAACGGTTCAAATTTTAATTATGTCACAGAGTCATTTATGTTAATGTGTGTAGTTATGTTGCATTTTGGAATCAAAAAATCTATTATAATGGGATGGTTTCAAAGAACATCAATTTTCAGTTGTGTTACACTGCATTGTACACAATAACCTCCACCCTTCAGTTTGCACAATTCTGCAAATTTCAAAACAGAATCTGTTGCCTTTGTGACAGTTCCATTTCCTGTACAGGATCAGTGGACAGCGGTCATGCAGTATTGTACAGTGCTGTAAAAACTTAAAATTCTCGTAGCTACGTATTGGTTGATAATTGGACATACGTTTCATATAGTATTTTTTACTCACAGTGGATTATTAATCCCGAAGTTTGGCACACCTTATGTGGAACACTGCATATGTAAAAGAATGGGGTGTGATATTACTACATATTCAAAATTTAGTGACATTTCTGCATTCAAACTAAACATTGCAGTGGCATGGATCTGTCACCTGAATAATCACTGAATTCAGGTGACAGTGACTTCTGTATGTATACCAAAGAAAATGGTCAACCTTGGATGTTTAAATCTCAATGTAGCTCTCACATGAATCAGTTGAATTGTTTTTCATGTTGCAGTGTTTGCTAACTGATCAATCCCAAAAGGGCTCTTAACCATTTGTCTCATTGGCTGGTGCCTAAACTTAAAATTTCAAGCTGTGTGTTCAAGTGTGCCAAATTGGATACATTTTGCATAGTTTATCGTGTGTGACTGGGGCTTGTCAGAGCTGTGTGGACCAAAGTTTGGTTTCTAGCCAGTGTTGAATTCTAGGTTGTGTTACCAGCACCCAGACTAGAGTCATCAGCTGCTCAAGTTAGTTGGTGACTGGTCCCACAGCAGTTCTTTAGACTGTGGTTCAGCCTGTTAAGAGAAGTTTTATTTAATATTTAGAATGCAGTTTGCACTTGTGTGGAGAGCTGATCCTAGGATTGAATGTGAGCCACAGAAATGACTATAATGGCATTCTAAATGCTTTGTAGTTTGCTGGGTTGTGACACCTTGTAACACTGGAGGAACCTTCCAATACTTCAAAGAAACAGACTATGCCCATCTTCATGCACCAGACATAAACCCACCAATTTTCAATTCCTGAAGGTGCAGGGCAGAAGAATACACTGAAATGCTGGAAGAAGGTCTTGTTCAGAACAGGCTATTTCTTCTGTTTTTAGCATCTGTTGTGCCAACAGGAGCACCATTAGGCTGTGTGGTGTACTCTAAATAGTTTCAAACAGATCATGAAAATGCAGGAAGTGAGACACCATGTTTGATATTGAGGGACATAACCAAGAGATGCTGCAGGCTGTGCCTCATATCAGTCTCATGTATGTAGTTCTGTAACCATGTGAAGAAATATTTACCAAAGAATAGATGAAAGGTCAGGCTGTGAATTGAACAGTCATTCAAGACACGGTTTCTTGAACTGTTGAAACATTAATGGGTTTCTGGACGCAAAACATGGCTTGTACAGCACCAGTGCAAATCTGATGTGCAGGGTTAAGAGCTGTGAAATAAGCACTGCTATCCACTTCGCACCTTATTTTTTTCTTCATTACAAATCCTTGAAGCAGCTAATTTGTATTGATGTATGTGTCTGCAAAATGCAAGTTGTAGTGAACTACATGTTTTGTCTGGTTGCATTTGTTTCATACGTAACACAGGCATGAGAACAGTTGGTGGAGGATCTCAGTTTAAAGGCATGAAACGCCAGACATGTTGGAACATGTCACTTAGATGACTGAAGTATACTGTCGTTAATTGCAGTTTTGAGTGTGAGGGGCACAAAGAATGGTGGCTACTGTGTGCAGAAACATTTCAGAAGTGGGGCTTGAAAGTGAAGTAAAAGGTCATTTGTGGTGTAGAATGTTTGTCATATCCAAGGCATCAGAAGTTGTGAGATTTGAGATTCTCACAGTGGTATTTCTGGATAGTCAAGTCTTCTGGGATGTGACATGTTATTGTTGGGCACAAAATTCCTGATGGTCCGTCAGAATGTCAGGAACCAATCACCTGAGGTCACAGTGTCACATCCAAGAAGAGTTGAATCTTTGATAGGAAAGTTGTTAGTATAACTTTGCAGTACTTGAGGAAATGATTATTGTGCTGAGGAATTTATGGTGATTGGTCATTTTATAATATTTTTCTTTGTATGGCCTTAATGCCAGTGGAATCCTGGGTCTTGGTGTTGTAGAGGTGCTCATTAACCTTGTTAGGTGTAGTAATGACTATTTAACAGAGGATATGTTTGTCAGTGAGACTCAGTCTCTTGTACCGATAAGTTCTGCCTCCAAGTGTATATTAGCGATATGATCACTTTGGAGTTTGCTGTGTTACTTTCAATATTACTTGCTTTCAAGGCAGTGGTTGGTGCACAGTTATTAATATGTGAAATGTAGTAAAGGTTTTGTGAGAGTGCATCATGTGGCAATTTGTCCTGCAACATTGATGTATTTCAGTGAACCTTGTTACTTGGATTGCATTTCAAATATAATTTAGTGTTAACTATTTAAGTGTTAAATTTCTAGAAGCTGGAGACAGAGGAGGGCAGGATAAATGAAGTGTGATTTCATCTTGAGTTAAATGTCATCACATTGTTTTGAGTGTGACAATGTGGAGTGTCTTAGTACCCGATCTTTTTAGGCCATCGCACTTTGGTGTTGAGGTACAGACAGAGGAGTTTTATTTGCTGACCCCATCAGTTGCTACAGTTAATTGTCATTGATGGTAGGTGTAAGAAATATGAGCGTGGTCACTAGAGGAATTACACTGACAAGTGAAAACTGGAATACACCAAAAAAGGGCTGTTTGCCACCTTGTTCACCACAAATCCAATACACACTGGACTGGGATTGAATTCTGGCCTCCATGCTGAGAGGCCAGTGACTAACCAGCTGAGCTGTCATAGTGGAAATTCACCTGGGACAAGATTATTCCTAACTCAATGCTTTATTTTCGGTTCACCAGAGAACACAGAATAGTTCTGTATGCTGGTCTTCTGTCAAAGCATTATGTGGAACTGTTGTAAGTGGAAGGTAATTGGTTAACATAATCTTTTGAAATTTTCCTTTGCACTGTGAACTGATTTTTATTGACTAAATTGTAGAAAGAGCATTTTGGACATGGATGGGATTTAAAAACATGGCTTGTCATGTTTCTGCAAATGTAACAGAGTAAAATGTTTTCTGTTGACTTTGGTGGTAATTAAACTCCCACCTTCCTTCAGTTCTGTGAATCTTGAAATCTTCTTGAAAATTGATGTTGGTGTGAACGATGATCGTGGGTAGCTGGTAAAGTTGACAGTAATTGTGTTGTGGCATTTTCCCTACCTTTGTCTCATGTACAAAATTTGTGTAGTCTGAATATTTATGTTACTTGAAATTGTATGGTGAATAATGCTGTGAAATTTAGTTTTAAAAAATCTCAGCTCAGAGGTTTATTGTTGCCCTGCAGCATTTTAAATTAAGAAATTACAAAAATGTTTTTAATTTTTCTGTATTGTTTTGTATCTGCCTGAGAGTTATGTTCTAACTGAAATGTATTCCAGTAGCATCTTTCACTTAACTGAATGTGATATTTATTAACACTGAATTTTTTTTGGCTGAAGCTTATATTCATCCAGCCCTTCGTTTGTGTTTCCTGGAATTAGATTTTCAATTAAAGGTGCATTGGGAACTGTTCGGTATTTCCTGCAGAGGGAACATTAGTAGATGTAAATTGATCTCCCACAGTTTCAAGTAGATAAATCGGTACGAGTTTAATTTGTACAGTTCAGGAATTCCCCCCCCCCCCCCCCCCCCTCTTCCACTTGTTTTGTTTTTTTTTTTTTTTTTGTTAATAAAAAAATAAAAAT
>Ga0136643_10011788_pt1 | contig 12990 bp, 7 predicted proteins | sample TergutLab28metaG_FD_96883 | JGI IMG/M metagenome (GOLD analysis project Ga0136643, IMG submission 96883) | Labiotermes labralis P1 segment gut microbial communities from Petit-Saut dam, French Guiana - Lab288 P1 (version 3) (version 3) | ecosystem: Host-associated > Arthropoda: Insects >...
GGGGGGCCCCCAAAATTTAACAAAAATTTAATTTTATAAAAAAAAAAAAAAAAAAGGAACACCCGAAAAAGGAAAAAGAAAGACGAAACCCCCCCCCCCCCCCCCCCAAACAGGAACTGCACATTAACAAGATGAACAGTAACTACTTAAACTGTCAGATGTCATAACACAAGATAACTTGCTGTCCTAATACCACATTCATTTTTCCAGTGACTGAAAATGAAGTAGGAAAGTGTGTGAACAAAAATTTAAAAGGTAAAGTCTCAGCAGGTTCTGATGAAATTCCAGAAGTCAAACAGTGTATAAACCATAGTAAGAAGCTTTGAACTCACATTTATAACACTTCTTATAAAACCAACATTTTTCCAGACAGGTTGGAAATAGATGAAGTAAAACCTCTTTATAAAAAAGGGGAATATTCAAGATGTACAGAATTAGGGACCAATATCAATTGTACCAGTTTTCTCAAAATTACTTGTATAAGAGTTTAATATCTTTTGCAACAAAAAACCACTATATTAGCATAGGCCCAAATGGTTTCAGGGAGCAGAAATCAACTGAAACAACAACTCAATCTTTCACGGAATGTAAACAAAAGGCTTTAGATACATGCTTACATGCAATTGGAATATTTTTTTTTTCATTTCACGAAAGCATATGATGTCATAAATCATGACATATAACTGGATAAACTAAATTACTATGGTAGAAGAGCTGTAACTAAGTTGTGGTTCATATCACATTTGGCACACCGAGAATAGTGTGTTGAAATCAATGAAATTGGTTGCAGAAACATTATACAGAATAAATATAATTCTTCTTACAGGCAAATAAAACATGCAGTACCACCTATTTTGTTTTACCATGCATAAATAATCTTCTATTGAATATCCAAGTGACAAATATGATTTTATCTGCAGATGATACCAACTTGTTGATCACTGAAAAAGATGAAAGTGCTCTGCAATATAACATTGAAAATGTTACGAAAAAATTAGAAATTTGGTTCCAAAAAAATAACTTATGATAAACACTGCAAAAATGACAGCAATGTCAGTTTACATTAAACAGAACAGATTTCTCCTAAGGCCACAAGGTACTTTTGAAAATATTGGTGTTTGATATAAACCAGAACTGAGTTTCTTACACAGCTGTATCAAACAAACACCCATGTATGATCATCACATCCAAAATTGAGTGAAGTATCCTGTTATCACTAAATCCTTTAATGAAGCAATGAGCCCTTATTTGATACGAAGTATTTATTTTCATGCACTTCTGACGTATTATATGATTTTTGGGATGGGTATTAATAAAATAATAACATATTTAAACTGCAAAACAAGGGTTATTCAAATGATTAGTATTGTTAGTAGACATACACCTTGTACACAGATATTTAAGGATTACAGTATACTCAGAGTGGCTTCTCTATACATGCTAGAAGTGGTATGTTACATTAAAACGTACAAGAATTGACTGGAGCAAAATGTATACACATTCACAACTACAAAACATGAAAAACAATGGCCCTACATATTCAGTTTTGCAATACAGAACTCTTCAGGAAATGTGTGGTGCATATGGGAATTAAGACTCTACAACAAAGTGCCAGTTCATATTAAAAAAGGAGAGGATCAAACCATTTAGAAGAGAACACAGATCTTTCCTGTTACAACATGCAATTTATTCAGTGGATGAATATATGCCACACTGCTTGTATGTGCGTTGTATGACTTATTAAATGTACGACAATACATGTTTTGGTTTACTTCTGCCACAAGAACATCACAAACAGTACAATTCCTGTATTTCTGCAGTTCAACACTGCAATGCTTAAACTTCAGACTTTGAGAAATTATGTTATTATGGATGCTGTAAAAAAAATTGGACAAAATCAATGGATACACACAAAATTCAGAAGCTGTAATGGAGTAGAAAAGTATAAATGTCATGTGTCATTAGATGCCACTGCTATTGAAGGGTGAATGCATAAGGCTTCCTTTCTGGCTACTAGGTACACCGCGCACTACGTCCCAGACACTCCAAATAAAACGCAGCTGCTGTAGTAATATTAACCTTTCTGCAGCTGCACCAGAGAACTCTAATACTTCTTGACTATAAACAAAAGTTATTGAATCTCACTGCGTTATAAATCAATGTCACACAGTTTGAAACAAAATTTAGAAATCTATAAATTATGGTCAATGAGTCAACTAAAATTTTTGCACCTCATCAGCTTCAACTCAGATTTACTGAAGCCTGATTGATTTATGCTCTTAACAGTGTCACATGAAACAGCTCTTCTGTCCCCAGAGACCATGCAATCCATTTTAGAGAAAAAGTGTGAGCTAACGATTACCTGAACTAGGGGATTGCCCACGTTCATCAACACAACATCAGCCCCCCAGGTGAGTGAGAGACACAAGGGTGGCCACACAGGGTAACCTCAGCCCACCAAACCTCTTTCTCACATACACAAAATCAGCAGGGGTGATGGCAGGCAGATGTACAATCTGTTTGAAACTCTTCTCTATTCACCATCCACTGTTGGGAAAAGTCTCAGTGAATGGGGGTCCTACATTAACTCAAAAATTCTGGCATTATATACTAAGAAAAAGCTCAGTTTCCTCATATGGCTTTAAAGGTAGGCAGAGACATTTACAAACTACTGATATAGGTTTATAACCAGTGTCAAATTTGGACCTTTTGTTCCAAGGATTCCAATTCATGCCCAAATAAGGCAAATTATCCTCGAGGCTAAAAAACAGAATTCTGTCTCCTTGCATAACAAAGAAGGGCCTGTGTCTGTCCAAATTTTGTTCCTGCAATGAATCTGAAAAGCTGCTCATTTGGCTTGTGAGACCTGGAGCCCATATTTTTCTATACCTTCCTCCAGAACCTGCAGCATGTGATGTGTTTCTGTTATAACAGATGCAGCACACACTATGTCATGAGTAAAAACCAATACTTTCAGTATAATTCTCCATATTCTAAACATCCTTCACCAAACTTCAGACTTCAAAGGACCAGATCAACAGCAATATTGAAAAGTAAGAGTTTTGAACTCACTAAAGAAAGCAATTGAAGTACCTAAAAGCAGGCAGAATTGCAAGGATAAAAGAGTTCATCATAAAACGCCACAAACTACATACCATATTTTGCCCAAGGCACATGTGTATCACAATTTTACCTTTTATCCTTTCAGATTATATATTGTGTATAACCTGTGTGGATCTTGATATTTCTACATGTACATTTGCATGCCTCCCACATAAGGATTAAATGATCAGCCAAACCATGATCAAGTGTAAATAAACATGTACTGCTTCACATTTGATAAGTGTGCATAGACGATGCTTATGTAATCCTTCAATGGTGGCCTTGGTGCACTGCATGAAACTTTACTTCCTCACATGCTGCTGGCCTCAATGCATTGTACAGTTGTAAATTAATTTAAGGTTAATATAAATTTAAAAACCCCTTCAACATGGATAACAGTTGGAACTTAAACGTCAGCATCAATGATGAGTTAAATATTAACCCTTTAAACAGCAAGTTAAATCCCATCTGCTGGCATTATTAGCAGCTCACCATATCCTCCACATTAGCAGGATAAGGGTTAATTTCCAAATATGTGGTCATTATGAATCAAAGATCAGAGCCAGTAAAGTCAAAATACATTAAACTAAGAAAACAATGTCACTCTCCTTGCAGTAAAAAATACTGAAATATCAACCCTGCATATCTGCCACATTTCTAGATGCTGGCAATTTACAGTTTTGTCTGTCATGTGCTCCTACTTCAGTTTCACTGATGTTCATTTTTGATAAATAATAAAGACTGAGGCTAGTAAGGAAAATTTGACACTAGAACAAACAACAATTTCCATTCCATAGTTTATGGAAGGAGGGGAGGGAGGGGAATGACCTATGTATAGAACTTTGGTGGGCCATAATAACCACAGTGCTAATTTTCCATTTTTCATGGAACCCACAGTTTTATGACCGTTCACACAACTCCATTAACTCAAAACTCACACTGTCTTACCTGGCATCTTTAAGATCCATTTTAATATTATCTTCCCATGTACCTCTAGGTCTTCTCCTCAGGCTTTCTGACACAAATGCTGTAATAATTTCTCAACTCTCCCTTGCCTGTTACATGCCCCCACAAATCCCCTTTAATTTCATCGCCCTGATAATATCAGAGTACACAAACTTACACCTCACACAGCTTGGTTTTAATTTCTGACCTCTCTGATTGCAGCACAAGTGTCAGATCTTACAGGTGAGCTGTCTCTTGTTCAATGTTATATTTAACTCTTGGTCTCCCATTAATATCTTATTACATGAGACAGAAGGTGTCAGTTCTTAACCCTCAATTCAACTTCCAGCACAGTATAATATCACATTCCAAGCTGACCAACTAACAAATACGAACGCATCAAAAAACCACCAAGAAAATTTCCACAACTTGTATTGTTTACTCAAATGACAGGAAGGAAACAAGCACCAATGAAGGAATTACTAATAAATATCAATCAATAAGTTATATACAGAATGTCTTAAGCCACTTTACCAATATTATATGCACATTCTAGGGAAATGCTACATTATTTACAACCAAATACCAGCACAAAATGATGATGAGGGGCTACAGAAATTGTTCAAATTGCTGTACACCATATTCAATGTACATTTGACATGTCCAAAGCACTGAATCATGAACAAAGTAGCATTTCCTTGGAACATGAGAGTAACCTAAGCAGAATGGCTTTTAAGACACTCGGCACTATAACATGCAATTCCTACGTAGTTATTTTTACCATTCATCCATACATAAATGAATGAGCACTAACAATCTTCAGATACAAATTAAATAGTCAACAAATATATAAAATTTACCAAACAGATTAATAATTTAAATTAAAGCTACAGGAAGAATATTACTTCAGACAGCTCATGTATTAACTGTTAATATTCCTACATTCCCTGAATCAATCCAGTACCTTATTTAAAGTACTAAAGCATGGAACACTTTTATACTCTGTTATTCTGTTTTGATGTTTAGCAAGAACTGTTTATTCAAAGAAAAATGACTGATCTAAGAAAAAGGGAATGCAATAAAAGATACATGACAATATGTACAGACATTGTGTAAAATTGTCGAGTGACAAAACCCAGTTTCCAGTCTTAACACCATTATTCAATTCAAAATCCTAATATATCGTAAATTCCTGGCATTTCTGTGGTCTTTAATTCTTGTTATTCTTAACAAATGGAAACAATTAAAAAAATGGAAAACATGGAACAAAATATCATGCTATGATATTAAAGAACCATATCTCCTACTGAGTTAGATTTAGGTGTGATATTTGTTTTGCTCCACCTTACCAGTACCAGTGGTCGCATTTTCACAATCACAAATAAAGATATATTGATCACGGTCAATATTAAATAAACTATGCTCCATATCAATTATAACTGGTAGTTACTTTAGAGAACATATGATATGTGAAATAAAATAAGTACATTGATTCCAAACAGTGTCCACAAATTACACAAGCTGTTATAAATATTATTGTTATGGTTTAACTAATTGTATCACTTTAACAATTAATTTTATTAGCATTTTAACGTTATCTAAAGTTTTATAACTTGCAATTAACAATTGAGTAGTAAACATACTTTACAGAGTAAAAACATATGATGTTGCTGCTTCATGCCTATGCCTTGTGGCAGAATGCACTATAATTTATATCCAAGAAGGCAGGTTGCTAATATTTTTATATGAAAAAATTAAGGATTGACTGCTACTTGAGAAAGTTTTGACTGTAGTGATTTTAAATGTTACAAATATGTACAGTGTTATCATACCAACTTGTATAATAACCATGAAAAATGCTGTATTTATATATGGGTTGAAGCTGATTTTATTATTTACAGTCTTACACTAGTACCATACTTAAATATTGTACACTGCAAGTTGCCTAATTTTTTCCTATTAACAAAACCCACTGTGATGAAAGGATGGAACGCACAACAATTAAAAGTGGAGAATCCAAACTGCATCATAAACACTATCACATTTAGAAATAATTTAACACTGAGATAAGTACAAAAAGGAACTTGTACTGAACATTTTCAGCTACATTTTCGGAGAAATTTCTAGTTTCTTTTACCTTATACACAAATAAAATATAGGTGCACTTTCAAGGGGCGATATACTTGGTGGTTGAAAAAAGGATATGAAAGTTCATGTCTTCTGGGATGTGACACTTTGCTTCTGAGTGATCAGTTCCTGGTGTTTCAAAAGATCACAGTGCCACTATAAGCCTTTGAAATACCTTGAGCTACACACCCAACAACACAGCATCACATTCCAGAAAGTCTGACTGCTCAACAACACCGTTGCAGAAACTTCACATCTTGCAATAAGGGATAAATCATTTTGATTTAGTTACTGCTCACATCACAATGACTTTTGTCTAATTTCCTAAAACTACAACATTTTCTATATTTTAATCAAACATGACAATATTTTAGAAGCACCTGAACTTTATAGATAAAAAGATTGAACTCTTAGGCATGATGAACAATAAATACTTATTGCACTTAAAGAATTAATAACAATAGTTGGTTAATGATAAGGATCTGGAGAAGTTGCTGAAGTCACAACTTTGCTGCCCCTAGTCTACAAAAGATTTTAAACATCCGTAGAATAATGAACAGACACTAGAATTCTCTCTTCAAAGCGAGAAGTTAAAAGTTGTCATGAGAGGAATGCACTGCCACAACATGATAAATTAATAGAAAATCTACACGATGAGAAAAAGAGATATTACGTGAGTAGCAATCGTTTCTGTTAAAACAGGTGTAACTATTCTTATGGCAATCCATTTGCTAGGAAACTGTATTTAAACGTGGACACAACTTAATGTACCACTTCTTAAGGGATAAAAACTGGCAGTGGTTACGCAGTTGAATTTGTGTAAAAATAGAGAGACAAATTATAAAAAAAATTTCTGCCAAAATGAAATTCATAATAATTTAATGATTACTATTACTATTATTATTATTATTATTATTATTACAATTTTGTTGGCAATTCTATCAAGTCATATGGATCCAAACTAAGCAAAACTTTGAAACCTAAGTGCACTACTTACGGGCCTAGTATACCCAAGGTATGGTAATTCCATTCAACAAACGTGAATACAGGCAGGTCTCGTTTTACAATATTTATTTTTGCGTGATTTTGCTTCAATGCAACTTGAAAATTTAAACCATCTTTCAAATTTAAACGATACTTATCGGCTTAACACAATCTGGCATAGACGATATGCAGTATTTTTTTGGTTTAACACAGTTTGGCACAGACAATCTCCGGCAGCACTCTTCTTGTGTCGGAAGGCTAGCAGAAAGTGATGTCACTGTCATGCCATCAGTCGCAGGTGTCACTGAACACACAGGTGATGTAGTTCTGACTTCAATAGCATTGGCTTTTGCTACCAAAACAAGTACTAAACATAAATCTACACCACCAAATGCAATCCAAGTGAAAAATAACAGTGGAAGACAATCGGTATTGAAGAGAAATTAGCCACAATAAGCCAACATGAAAAAGGTGACTGACTTAACATAAACCATAATGTTAGATCTGCTCATTTTAGCATAAGTAAAATTCGTGATAATGCTGATAGAATTACAGAAAGTGCTAAGTCAGGAACTAAAGTGTTTGTGTAGCAATAAAAATGAACTGTACCAAAAACTAAGAATGTGAGTCTCTTACATTTTTATTGCAGTGTAAATAAATAAATAAATAAATAAATATATTTTATAGAAATGTATGTATGCTGTATAGAAATGTATATATACTGTATATACAGTAGATACATACTCTACAGAATTGTATGTCCAATAGAGGTACAGTCATACACTATATAGGATGATGTTCTCACACCCCTAATCCCAGGAAATACATGGCTTGAAAATGGGAATTTTGTGTTTGATTTGCATGACACTTCTCATGAATGCAACTGTGGGGTAAATAGAGACCTGCCTGCATTAGTACTTCTGCCATTAGCCACAGAGATATAAACTGGTCTTCAACGCCATGGTAAATAAGGAATCTCATGGGAACCATCCAATATGCATTTCTTATCCTTCATTTCTCCACGACCAATTGCAATATAAATGTAAAAAACAGAAGCGTTATAGTATAGGAGCTCAATATCACATGCAAGTTAAGATATGCTTTTACAGTGAACAGTATATGACAAAAATTCAGTGAAATCTTCTATGTTGACAACTGCATCAGGTGTTTCAAACAAACTGATTTTTTCAGAGACAGACTCCACCAATATCATCAGAATTCTGATATGACTCAACATGCAGCTTTCCCAGACACCTGCATCAGGTCATAGGTCACAGTAGGGTACTCAGGTGACACGTTCCCATCTTACACCACTTTCAATGTATCATACTCATTTCATGACACCTTTTCTGAGCTTGATCATAATTCACAATTCTGTCATTCATGAACAGAGTTGTGAATTATGTATAAAGTTGAACAACTATCACAAAATTTGGACGAAACAGCTAAAATGGTCCGAAAAGGAAGATCGTTAGCTTAGTAACTTCCTACAAGCTCTGGCCTGGTGCAGATATATAATCTGTGAAAGCTATGTACCAAGTCACATCAGGACTCTGATGTTAGAGATGGGAATGGCCTCTGAAATATACATTTATTTGAAAAAGCCCAAAATTTTACTGAATTCTGTTTCTGTGAAAGCTTCAAGACAAACGAAAACAATGTTTGGTCTGTTCTGTGAACTTTGCACTGTGCGCAGTGGGGATGTGTTTAAAACAATTTACAAGAATTTTCCACCTCTGTGTTTGCAAACTGCTTCAAGATACACCCCACTACAACATAGTGCAGATATTCCAAAACAGGATTAACATTAATAATGAATCGCCACGATGTCTTAAAATCAGTTATATCAAAATAAGTTCCTGCAACTGACTGGTAAGTAACTACAACCATTAACATAGCATATCTGATTGTTCTTCCTTGTAAATAGGCATCAACTGCTCTACAAGTCAAAGCCTCCAAAAACTAACAGCTACCACGATAATGAAGACTTCGGATCTCCCAATATCTGAATATTGGATCAATAAAGATTAACTTTAACAATGATTAAAGCTTGGAAAGATGAGTTTGACATATGTTAATAAGTTCTAGCAGCAGTCTTAAGTCTATGTTTATGATATATTTTTAGAGCTATATTTTCCAACAGAGAAATAGAGTGCTGGATGATTGACAAGTCATATATTTAAGAGAAAAATTGTCGTAAGATAGACTTTTAAGTATATAATTCTAATTCGAATATATCCAGTGTGCATTGTCATCTTGTATATATAGACATAGTACATATAGCTTAATTTTCACAAACATTTCTCTCATTTTTTACACAAGAAATGGTAGTCTACATCACAGCTTCGGTATCTCACTTTGTAAATTCCTGCAAACAGTTCATTTATACAATGTCTAACCCTGCAAATTGTTGCCCCAGTGCAAAACATAGAAAAAAAAAATTCTCATTTAATATTTACAATCATAAACTGAAACCCACATTACACTAAATCTATAATATCTTGTCACTTCTAACTATCAATTCAATATAACTATATAACATTTAAAATAAAATCAAGTTGTGTATAATGTATAATATTTTAAATACAAAACTAGTTTGGAAACAAAGATTTCTTGCTTTCTCTCTTTAAATATGGTATTTACATATAGGTGGGGACCTGCCCCCTTAGCACATCAACAAATAAACTGAGACAATGGTCAATCTAAAACATTCACATTGTCATTAGAAGGCAAAGACTATATAAATGAGAGAGAAAAAGTATAACTTCTTGCCTCCTTTGATCACTGGCAATTGGTAAATTAATTGAATATTAATGAATAGATTATTAAAGTGAAAAGAAGGTGACAAACACCTGAACACCGACTACAATCCATTCCATCTCCCTACGGTTACAACGGTGAGAACTTTAGTCAGACATTTCCTTATGAAGTTATTTCCACCATACAACATACAACTTAAATTGTACAAACCCACATTTCAAGTATTCTTTTACATCTGACCATCAGAATCACACCAGAGTTCCAGTAACTCTCTTACATCTGCAAAACCAATCATTTTGTTTCTAGTTAACATAAAACTAACATAATACGCACATCGCCATAAAAAAAAAAATCATACCCATGACATGACATAAAATCTTTTGAACAAGTATACACGTAAGAAAAGAGAGAATTACCTATTATTTCAAGAAGAAGAAAAGAAGAAGAATAAAACTGTCTATTTTGTGAAGTTTCTGTTGTGGCGAAGAAAACTGCCTAGTTTGAAGTGTTTTGGTTGTTGTAACAAAAACTGCCTAGTTTGAAGTGTTTTGGTTGTTGTAACAAAAACTGTCTAGTTTTGCAATGTTTGTGTTGAGGCAAAGACACCTGTCTAGCTTGTAATGTATCTGTTGTGGCAAAGAAAACCTCACCTACACACAACGTAGTCATGGACGCAGATTCCCAAGGCCACACTTTATTTTTCTTCAATTCAATCTCAATCCAGCTTTTTTAATGCTTCAACACCCCTAAGTGGGCCACACACAGTCCTACGGATACTTTTATGGCCTTACTAATAACAACATTCATGGCAACCATTTCTGTCACTCAAAAGTATGTGTTTTGTATATATTTTAAACCTTCTACTGTGCTGCTGTGATCCGTAACTTTGCTACTAATAGAAGATTATAGAATTTACAGACCATGAAGATACAACAATTTCAACTGCAGGTTTATATGGACATAAACCAACATGTCATAAATCATACTGTTCTATAAAACAGAATCTATATTTCTTATCTCTTCTAAAGGAATGGCTTGATATGACTGTTTAAACTTGTTGAACCTATCTCAGTGACAGTTCAACAGAACACGAAGATGTTTCATTGTGACGGCTACATGTAGCCTGCTTGACATACTCGAATTACCTTGTTGCTAGCCGTTTTGGTTATTACTCTGCATGATGAAAGAGACTGGGACACAATTCATGAACTGATCGCATAAGGTTGGATAAATTTTTACATCGAGCAGATGCAGATCCTTCTGTCTCTCCACTTAACTTGAGAATCAGGTTTTATCTAATGTATCCATCCCAAGGCCATCTTTGTGCCTGCAAGTCAACCAAACAATATTTAAGAAATACATGTCAATCTCTAACTTCAAGAATGGCTAAGAAACTAGCCTTCTAAGATAAATGAAATTACTTGAAAATTTTACACATTTAAAAGCTCCTGATCTTTAAATATGACACTGTTGGAGAAAAGACAATGCAATTCAATATCTGATTTAGCCAGCTAATGTACCAGTAGTGCTGGTAAGCAAAGAATGTAATTCTGGTTCCTACATTTTGTCGTAATTTATATAAAAAATTGTCTTCAGTATTAAGCATCAGACAATATTATTTCTTCTATATCTTCATATCGATTTTTCACAAATAATCATTCCATTGACAAGTTAGTTACCAGTTTATGCGCTTTTTCTACCAGATTTCTTTACACGAAAGTGAACATACCAAGGAACTATTAAATGCCGATCAAAGGCTATGAAGCCAAATATGAATTTCAGGACCACTTTATAAAAATGGTTAGATACAAAACTGAAAATATTAAAACTGAATATGGGTGAAACACAGTAAGAAAAATCATGTTCAAAGAACATTTTATGCCTTGTGATTGATTATGTCCCTGAAAACTTTAAATATGGGATGAACAAAAACTGCATTTAAAACAGAAGACTGATTGAAATACTACAAACAATAAAACACAATTCCACAATTCAAGTAAAAATAACTTTTCTGATTATCAAGTTGGAAACGCAGCTCTGAGTAACCTCAGCACAATCTAGAGCAGTGACAAGGAACCATTTCTGCACAAGTGCCAATTTAAATTCCTCAAAATCGTGTACAGGCCACAAGCCAGGTGACAGCAATAAACATAAAATGTTTGTTTAAAATGTTTCATTAGACATTAAGGCAACAAAATTATTGGTATTAATTAATATACTGGTCTACTTTACACACATGTTGTTTTGAGGAGGAACGAATGTCAGTGAGAAGCTTGTCACTAATCCTTTGCCACCTTCTTCTGAGCATCTAACATAAAATACACACATACATACATAAATGCATACATATATATATATAGCATACATATATACATACACATATACACACATACATACAGCATACATATATACATACACACATTCATCATACATACATACATAAACACACACATACATATATATATATATATATATATAATACATACAGCATACATACATGCATACATACATACATACACACACATACAGCATACATATATACACACATACATCCATACATACACACACACATACAGCAGACATACAAGCATACATACATACAGCATACATAAATACACACATATGTACACACATACATACATACATACATACAGCATACATACACACACATATACATATATATGTAATACATACAGCATATATACATACATAACAGCATATATACAAATATACATACATACATACACACATACGTACATACATACATACAAAGCAGCAATTTGGATGTAGCTTTCAAGTCTTTCACTATAAAATCAACTTCTTGATCAATTCTTAACAAATTTCACTTTTGGAAAGAATTCCTCACAAACACACGTGCTTTTGAAAAGGCTTGTCATTCACTGCACAAGATAATTAAGCAATGAAAATTAGTCAACTTTTAAAACCAGAGTTTTTGAAAGCTGAGTACAGTCAACCTCAGTTACAATTGATCCTCAGAGGTGTTCCACGAAGATCCATGATAACCAAAGTCTGATACATCTGAGGTCCAATAAAGTTACAGAAAAAAAACAA
>Ga0136643_10011792_pt1 | contig 12989 bp, 5 predicted proteins | sample TergutLab28metaG_FD_96883 | JGI IMG/M metagenome (GOLD analysis project Ga0136643, IMG submission 96883) | Labiotermes labralis P1 segment gut microbial communities from Petit-Saut dam, French Guiana - Lab288 P1 (version 3) (version 3) | ecosystem: Host-associated > Arthropoda: Insects >...
GATTATCACACAAAAGTGAACTTGTAGACCACTTAGAATTGATAATAGTGTGTGTTGTGGTAAAATAGTGATCCAAGGTGCCACAGACCTTCTGCAGCAGCCAATATTATGTGAGTAATGAACTATTTACACTACATTTTACATAATGCATGCGATTCAAAGGCCTAAATTTATTATAACAGTAGGTGAGCATTTTTTCCCAGATAAACCAATTCATAAGCAGATTGACAAATTTTATTGCATTAAATTTGAAGGAAAAGTCTATGAGATATGATTTTTTTTTTCTAAGAGCATGCATTGAAATTTAAAAACCCCCAGAAAAAACTGCACGAGGCATTTAAATCCTGGCGCCTAAGGGTTAAGCATTATACAAATTATAAACGAGCAATGGGGCTACATGTAACATTCTTTGTCTTTACAGTATTAACAGTTTTCATTCTTACAAAAGATACATGTGTTTAATTAAACAACAGCATGCAAGGCACATGTGCAATATTTTAAAAATGTGTATAAAGTTATGATTCATTCTCACTAAAATTATACATTTAAATTCATTTATTAAACAGGCATGCAGAATCAAAATGGAAAATTACAAATTAATTACATTTTGTTCAGCTTCCTATCAGTATTTTTTCTGCATCCCCCTCCATATGTAGTCAGCCAATAAACTAATTTTACATTCTGTATTAAATGACAAGTTCAGTTATCCAAATGGTCTATCATCACAACACTGAAATATCAAACTACACATAAATCTACCTATGCATACAGTTACAAATACTTCTAGCAGTTCAACATTACAGTTTCAATACTTCCTATGCAAGCCAAGCTGTAATATGGCCAAGTGGAGGTAGAGCTCCACACATTCATTAACCTTAGCATCAGATGGAGGTGAGTACTTAAAGCAGTAATCAGAATTCTGATCACTGTTACCGATGATCCTTGGCTCAAGACAATCAGAGAAATGCTCAGCAGGTAGATAGGCAAATTTACATTTGGAAAAATTTATTATTAATGTAGGACTTCAAGCAAAGAGAATATCAGTCTGTACACCATATACAGGTACACTGGGAAGGGTGTGGACCCCAAGATTGTTGTTAAGATTATGACAGTACTGGTTGCATGGAGGGATTTGGCCTAGTCTTAGCTAAGGGTTGTGACTGTATTGCCACTATGAACCCCTGTAAACAAAAACATCCTCTAAAGCTTTGGCCATTACATCAATGGTTTGACAAAGGAAGTGATCCTGAAAATAGAACAAGCTGGATTCAGAGAGGTAGTTGTTTTGCAGGCTTTCGTACGCACAAGTCAGAAGGCAGACTGAGCTGCTAATGAAGAGACGGTGGTGGTAAAATTTGCAGTACCATAAACAACTGACTTTGTTTTTCGTAGATAAAGCTCTGCATGCATGAATGAAATAAACAGTGGTAATAAACATGTAGTGACTGTGAGACCATTTATTTTTTTTTTAGTCTTGTCAATAGACCTATACTTATGTCTTCTGTGACCACCACACATGACATTCCCTAAGTGGAGTTCATGTTCTCCAACCAAGAGTTCTGGCTGGTTATACCACATATGTGAAGATGGTTGATATCACATCTACAGCCTTCAGTTAGGAAGCCAAAATTCCATGCCACTGACGAAAAAATCTGTGAATACATGGTGATTTAAACAAATGTGGAATTACTGAATGCATACTCTGCTCAATTCAGAGTCTCAGAACAAGCCCTGGTGGCTCAGAGTTTGGCTTGAAAGAAGGAGGAGAAGAAAAAGAAATAGAAAAAGAAGACCAGTAAATACATTGAATCAAAATGTAACTTAAATTATGAACATCCATTTTAACAACAGGCTTCTAAGTACTTTTTAGATCCTTTACTTAAACTTCCTTCAGTGTTAAAGAAAGAGCATCTTCTCTCCTTTTGAATCTCCTTGACTACCATGACACCTATTACATTATCTGAAAACTACTGATTGCCACATCCTGTCAGCTCATTTATCATATTAAAACAGCCCATTCAGACAACTGCCCACGCACATAGTGCAGTAGTAATGGGAAGAGACAAACAACAGCTATCAGATAAAATAAGGAACCTGTATAGAGACTGTGGGTACGTGGTGGCGCAGTTGGTTGAGGCACTACGCTAAAAGCCGGAAAGTCGCAGGTTCGATTTCCGATGGTGTCATTGGAATTTTTCATTGACATAATCCTTCCAGCCGCACTATGGCCCTGGGGTCAACTCAGCCTCTAACAGAAATGAGTACCAGGAATATTTCCTGGGGGGTAAAGGCGGCCGGTGCGTAGGGCTGACAACCTTACCTCCATGTGCCAATTGTCTTGAAATCCAGGAGCCTCAACCTCCTGGAACCCTCAGGTCCTGTCCAAGCCTGTACAGGGGTTGCTTTTGCTTTTTTATGTACACTGAATTGGTTAAATAACATTTGTAACATTTTGCAAGTGAATGCTAACCTCATGCATCATAAACCTATAACGACTACAGACAAGATGGGTAATATGATAAACCTTTCACCACATTTCTTATATCCTTCTAACTACAATGATCAACACACCAATGCACAAGTGACACTTCAGTGAGGCCACAGCAGAAAATGTACATATATGTGTAACACCTGTTCAACCAGCTTGGTGATTTTTTACAATATAAATAAAAGTTCATGTCCAGTATAAAAATAAAAAAAACCGAACAAGAACACTTTTCCCTACTGCATGCTGTGTAAACAGTTCTTGCAATAAATTAACATTACTTCAAAGAACTGCTTCTAAACATCATAATGCTGACAGGACCAGAATTCACATAATTTTTGGAGATCAAATGTCTGTCATTAAAATCTGAAAACCAGGTACACTACAAAGATCTCTGATGACAGCTGAAAAACAATACTTTGCAAAAGCACACAACATACACTTCAAGCACATTTGCTGAAGTTTAGCTGTCAAACAAACTCATCTTATGCTCTACTCGGTTTTCTTTCTAACTCTAATATTCAGCATCCCATTTCATTTCTTGATCATAATATGTGTCAGTGTAGTTATTTTGTTTCTTGTGTCATCCAAATTTTCACTATAAATTTTCTTCATAATGACACCATAAAACTATTTCAGAGTATATTAACAGTGACCATGACGGTATATTAAATTTCAGTTTCCATCAGTTAAAAAACCCAATTAAAATAATTTTATGCATCAGCTAAGTGTAAAATACATGCCAGAGAGGCATGCAGATGGAATGGAAATGTACCTGGGCACTAGACGATAGTGTGTGGTCACTCTCACACGTAGGCTGCTTTATCCATAGTACCTATGTGTCTATGCATCATAAAGTACAAGCAAGACAGGAGATTCTTCAATTATGACCAGATGACATTCAATGACATCTGAATTAAAAAGTTATATGCCCACAACTAAGTTCAACTGGTCTAAGCCCACCTACTTGACCCACCTACAATGGAATGATTTAAAATCAAGTACCCTTTCACCATGCCCAAACATGACGTAATCAAATTTATTGAAATGAACTGTCATTACACAACATACAAATAACAGTTGCAAATCCACATGTTTTGGCCTTGTTGGCCATCATCGGGCTTACAAAGAAATGGTGTTAATTGAGGTACATTCGTTCGCTATACCAATGGGATACCATGGTTTACATTGGTCTTGTATCTTTTTAGAAATATTTACTATTGGTTAAAATGATATAATACATTAAAATGTAAAATGTTATTAATTTTAGTATCCTAGCAGGGATGGATGTAAGTTGTGCAGTCAACTGTGGTGACACTTGATAGCCTGGTTGTATGAGAGGTACTCGAGGTAATCGTTTGCAATGTTTTCAGTGGGGCTTAGTGTTTCCTGGGTTCGTATGAAATTGTACACTTATGTTGTGTGCAGTTTGTATGTATTCCAGTTTTAACGTAGTTGACGACCTGTATTATTAGGTTACACTTGTTTAACTAGGGTGTGCACTATTTTCCATCGGGTGGAAATTCCCGTTTCATAATATTTGGCTATAAAAACTCACAGTTATCTCTGTAGTTGGAATTGGATGATCACGTGCCAGTATTGTGTAGCGCATAAATCGTATGCAGGAATTCTTGTGAACCTTCGTACTGTGGTTATTGTCGCCGTTTGTTGTATACAGGACAGTTTTTGTGGCCCTATGGTACTCCAGCTGGTAAGGTTACAGCCATTGTTTTAATTATCTCTGTAGTTGGAATTGGATGATCACATGCCAGTATTGAGTAGTGCACAAATCACATGCAGGAATTCTTGTGAACCTTCGTACTGTGTTTATTGTCACCGTTTGTTGTATATGGGACAGTTTTTGTGGCCCTATGATACTCCGGCTGGTAGGGATATTGCCGTTGTTTTGTGGGCACAGTCAGGCTTCCCTTGTTCTGTGTGTGCACGCTACCAGTTTTCGACGGGATGGAAACAATCAAATTCATGACATAATCAGTTTAGATACACATACAATTTTTCTGGGTTCGTGTGTGCTTGTCCTTATTACTACATTTTCATAAGTGCTGATAAGGCAGGCATCAAAGAGGAAAGGTAATAGTGAGAATGTCAGTTGACTAAATTCAACAGCACAACTAGGAATTGAAATTAAAAATGTTACAGTGTGTTGCGAAAGTCCTAGACTAGTGTGGTCATGGGTCAACAGCCATTCTTACAACTCCTGATTTCTTCAGTCAGCATGGCTGCAGATGGTTTATAAGGGATGAACATATTTTTAATCACACTGCCGCTTTAGTAATGTTTCTTTGTTTAAAGATCCAATACCGTTAACAATGCAGGTCTGCCATTCTAGTTTTGTACAGCACAACAAGTGACTTGACAGTTTTTACCCAGACACACAGGAATGCATCCCTAGTTGGCATTACACATGAGATTGTTCAGTTTCAACTGTGTTTTCAGGAGCACATTCCCCTCAGATCTCACGAAAATCTGCACTCTTAAGGCAAGTGTCATATGTTAAGCAGAATGAATTAATCTGAATTTCCCTAAAATCATAGGAACAGTTGATGCAACGAATGAGGAATTACAAAATGTGGTGCTATTAATAGACCCAGTTCAACAGTTTACAAATATGTACACCTTAAAATCAATAACATACACACTTACAGTACACCAAAATATTACCCTCTGTATTACCTGCATTATTCACAAAACTGATTGTCTCTAGTCAAACGCAATATATTCCATAAATCAGTCATATTCTTAACTGGCATTTTAAAAACACCAAACATTGGTATCTACATTCACTTATGTCATTCATTAACCCTTTCCCTTCAACTGTCAGGACAGTCACTAAATTTCACATATGGTCAATTAGCTTTTATGATGGGCAGCACCTGCCTGATACCCCTCACACCCACATGTCAGGGCTGTCACCACTGTTGTACATTTAAGATAGCTTCCACCGTCTGTTGGTAACTAGAAAAACCATATGGTTTCAGTAGCTCTATTTCAGTATTGCAATAAATAATATTTTACAAAGACTATGCTCACATGTAAATCTGAGTACTAACTGACCAGCAATGCAAGTTAATTCCAGTGGAAAGGGTTAATCAGCACACATTTTATCACACACACAAATATTTTCGGCAGCCTATTATCCATGTGATGTGGTAGTCTCTACTGAAAACTATAAATTATTCATATCTACAAAAGGCAGGGGGAAAAAAATGGCTAAAAGGCTAACTGAGAAAGAAGAACCTGAAATATCCAAAATAAATTAGTGAAATGTTATTCCCCACATTATTAAATCACACTTTGGAAATACACACCTGAAGGACAGAACAGTTATGCAATTAAACACAATCATAAAACTGTCTCTCTGTCCACAACACTGTTAAAAATGATAAGCACTGGTCCAGTTCTGATGACATTCAATGTCACTATTAAAAGCCTAACATAAAAATGGTGTAACATGAAAAAATAAATATCTTTCAGGCCAACGCAGCAAGCTAACTGATGTTATGGTAGAGTCCTTCATAATGGCTTCTAGAAGTATTTCACATGGAGCAATAACATGGCTTAAAATATGAAACAGTACACCTATGACATAACAGTGTGTGTTTATTTGTAACTCAAAGAAATCACACATGTTATTAGCTACTGCACAGTAAAGTTTTGGAAAAATGCAGTGCATGGCAATTTGTGTACCATGAATCTGGTCAAACATTTACAAAACAAGATTCTAGATGTGTCAGTCCCAAGTTTATGTATGTAAAGGAAGGAGACTGGTAGAAACCTAAGACTTACAAACAATACATAATGAAAAAATATGGTTTGTCAATGCAAAACTTTAATGCAGCAATTGTAGATTGCAGTTACATGTTTCAGTTACCCAATGTAACCATCACCAGACTCAATACCACAAGTGTAAAAGGGAATTATTTTACATAATTTAAAAAGTATATTACATAACTGTAATGCTAGTATTTATTTTAATACGAAAATAATTTCCATTTTACACTCCTAATATACAGCCTGATGATAGTTACTTTGAGGTAACTGAAAAATGTAGCTGCAATTTACAACTGCTACATTAAAGTTGTTTATTTACAAATTATATTCCTTGATTAAGTATTTTACAAACACAATGGGGATGCTACACTTAAAAATGACGTAAAAGTTGCTGTTCAACTACTGACACTGCAACAAGAATTACTGGGCCTTTCACCCAAACAAATGTGTTCAAATACCCTACAAATAAAGGAAAGAAGTAAAAGGTAACAAACAAAACGTATTGCAGAAATGGAACTCTCCATCAAGCTGAAAGACACCAACACTTGCTACAGACCTGGTAAGCTGTTTTCACAACGTAAATAACTCGGTCATTGACACAGTGGTATAATCCCTAACAACAATTCACTAACTATGAACTGATACACCTGGAGTCAATAACCTTCTTTGGGTGATGGATATCTAGTAGAAGCTTACAGTTTGATTGTTCACAGTGTCATGAGCACCATACTTGTGAGGTGGTAATGACACTCAATTTGGGATCCTGAAATAATGCTTGGTAATAGACGTCATTGCAATAAGTAATTTTGTACTTTTTTTGAAGGGGGGAGTGGGATGGCTGGGGATGTAGAATATAAAATAAGTCAATAGTCTTTAAAACTCTTCTCTACGTTCTAGTTGACAATAAGAACAGAGGAAACGTGCTATGCATATGAAATTTGGCACAAATATAAGTCATAAATGTACCAATGCATTCAGTATGAAATTTCAAACATGGGATTGTGTGATACTTTGGGGTTATATCCAACAAATTTAATGCTAATTTCTGCTACGTCCAACCATGCCTTCTGACTGACCCCTGCCCTTAATTAATGTGCCCTTTCATAGGCAATCTGGATACATTTTTGGCGATACAGTCCTCTAGAGAGGGTCAGCCACATTGGCCTTTGATGACACCAAGCAAACAACAAGGCCATGGCCTCTGTTCATCTTTACTGGAACACTTCATAGAAATAACACATTATTGTTGTTGTACTTGCTCCTGCTCCTGCTGCTGCTGCTGTTGTAATTGCATGTTATGTACTGCATGTAAGTCATAAGCTTATTTCATCATGCTGAGTCCTCGCCTTTCTTTAACACTGTTTACACTTTCATTTCTTAGTAAGCAGTCCAGGCATGTGAGGAATATAGCTTCCTTCTATATCTTGTTGTTTATAAGTGGTCATGATAAATGTTTATCGCGCAAGCAATGTACAGGGTCGAGTGCAAGAGTAAGGGCCTTGTGCTCCAGTTGCTGTCTGCAGAAGTATCTTGAACAGTGACCAGCAGCTTTGTATGAAGCTGGACGATCAGCAAGTGTCAATGTTAATGAAGGGACCAAAGATCCCAAAAATGGAACTCAATTCAGTTCATTTGTTTCAGCATTATTCACTGTGTATGCATAATAAACTCCAGTACACTTGGCGTGGGGATTATTTTGTGTGTGTGTGTGTGTGTGTGTGTGTGGCGTGCCTAATTCCCCTTCCTAACCTGAGGTTCGAGCTCCATCCCTCCTGGAACAACATCCACAATACGTTCCCCACCAGGACCAAGCAGGATACAACATACAGTTATAGTGATAGTGATTGTGATGGTGGTGGTCAACATGAAGCATATAAAAATTACAGTGTACAATATTATACCTCAGTACAACAAATAAATCTGCTATAATGTAATGTCACAAAGTATAGCCCCAAAAACATTGACAGAATGAAGTTTCAAGCCTATAACGTAAAGTGTGACAAATGCGTACCAACAGATCATCCAACCACTTCCATAAATTAGGAAAATAAGGCATGTAAGTCACAATGCTCCAATTTATTTGTAACTTCTTCCTCAGTGGCCTTGAGATTGTCAAGTACTACAAGGACAGGATCCATAATTATTAATTTCTTTCTCTGCTATTTTTAGAAAACCTGCTGAAAGTTTGTATTAAATGTAACAATTATTCTAATATATATTTGAATGTCTGTACCAACAATACTGTTATAAACCTCAATATATGGAGTAATTATACCTGTGGTAAAAGATTACAACATTCCAATACAGAAATTTAATAACAAAAGTATCAAACATAACAAATTTGGTGTTCATATACATTCCTAAATGCTATAACATAGCCAAGTGTGAACAACAGAAGTGGCATACAGCACAAACTGACAGAAAGTACTTCTCTGTAAGAGATGTCAACAACACTGCCAGAACTCTAATGCCAAACTGGAAAGGTGACAGCAATGCCTCTACACCTATGCTTGCTACCCAGATGTGCCAGTGAACAGACAAGAGAAAGAGGCAGTTCTTCTTGCACACTACTGCGTAATTGGAAACAGATAACAAATTATTTGGTCACAACATTTCACACCGGAAGACAGAAAAGTTGGACTACTAGCTAAAACATACATGCATGCACAAACATACACAAGCACACAAAGCTGACAGCTCTGGAATTTTCATTTAATAAATGGTCACATTCACTTCTTCCATTATCAGCTACATTACTTCCATCTGCACTCCTCTAACAGATAACAATTCCAAACCGTGCCTCATTATATAAAATCTTTCACACTGTTCTAAAGAATACCCTTACAGCTTACAGTGCCCACCCCTCATAAATCTGCTGTATACGCTCAGACAGCATAGTTTATAATACAGAAACACAAATGTCACTTTCTTTCATAAATTCACACAATAGAACTGCATATTATGCAGCATACAGAGAGACCAACATGAATAATTTGAATTCTGTGATCTTGGGTTGTTCTCTAATGAAGGAAGAGTAAAGAACTATAAAAAATAGTAGTGTAAAGCAAATCTGAAAAGGGCAATTTTTTACACTCAGATGGTGCAAAATAAAACTTTTCTTTTCCTTTATTTTCCTTTCGTACCTAACAAACAAAAATCCAAGAAGCAGAAGTTGTGTATTCAGTCACATTTATAGGATATAATATTCTGCTCAAAAGACTGTAATGTTAACAACAGAAAAGTTTCATTCAGATCACCCTGCAGAACAGTAGTCAACAGCAACAAGCCATGTGTATTATAATAATAAATCTACGCTTCATGGTGTATGAATTTTGTCCCATAAATTACTTTAAAACATAATAATTATCTACATATACCATTATATACCTTTCAAATGTGGATTTAGATACTGTACATGCATAGAATTCCTCAACATTAATGTTAAGAAACAACAATTTGTAAATTGCTTTTGCTGGTACCAACCCTGGTAAATAATAATTTTCAAACACTGTACACGATATTAACAAATCTTCATAAAGCTATTATTTTACTGTAAATTTGTAAAATAATTACCATATATAACATTTATTCTTTAAAAATCCTTATTATTATAAACTACACCTGGCTCTTCTATAATGTAAATACATTCAATATGCCACTCTGTGTTACACATTCCTTTGCTTCAGAATCTTCAGTGAAATGTGGTGAAAATTCAGCATGCATAAGGTCCATTACACCTAAAACTAACAAGTTAAGAAATATCCATAGAACTTAACACTTGACATGCAAGCTGTTAAATTTAGATATTTCCCAGAAACATAATGAGTATTCTAACACACACTGTAAAATTTTTCCATAGTTTAGCAACAGACTTAAAATCAGTCATCAATATGATATTGTATGCAGCGATATTTACAATCAATATCTTAAATGTTTATACTCAACATTCAAGATGAATCACATTCAGTGCTCAGCTCTAAACCGTTTCTTCAGCCTCAGCGTGTACCACAAATAAAACACAGTCTGTTACAGTTATAAAACAGTTTCTTGGGCCTCGGCATGTACCACATACAGAAAATAATTTGTCTCAGTTACAAAGTTTAAACATAGCAATAGATAATGCAAGTACGTCTTCGTGTCAAGTGGCTGTTATTTTTGCTGAATTTTAACAGACATTGGATCGTGTCAACGAATTCTAGTAACAATCTCAAATACACAATTTCATGAAAATCTGCCTGGTGAGAATGGCTGTGATACATGGATGGACAGACACAGAGAAACAACAAAGGTACCGGTCATTTCAGCAACTGTTTTGCAAATTCACCTAAAAACAGCATGGCATTCAACACAGAGATATCCAGATCAAATATATATCACTTTTTAAACAAACCTAAACCAGACTGCTGTGAATAAAAAAAAATATATAATATTCACAATAATAATTGCTAATTTTTTACTTCATTTATTTTACAAGAAATGTCTAAATCTTACCATCAATTGAGAGAAGTTTCATTGGAAACTTTTAAGTGATGTGTCTGAGTCAACTCAGGCACATCACTTAAAAGTTGTAGCATGAGATAATAAAATGCAGGTTCATCTGCAACATTACCCATTAACAGGCATAAGTCACAGCAAAAGTCCTTTCAGTACTATAAATAACTACACTACCCAAGCAGGAATACTCCTGAAAGCATTAAGAACACACTGCTGCAACCTGGTGTTATTTTGTCAAACTGTTTCAATAAGAAAGAGAACACTACATATTCCCATCCTGCACATTGAGAAGTAGAGATTAGCATTGTTAGAGCATTAACAAGGTCTATTAAAATTACCATAATCTTTATAATGCTGAACAAGAATTTATCTTATTATAATTACCCATACATAGGTGTTCTAATTAGGCAATACTACCCGTAAATTTTAACACCCATTAATTCTACTGATTTTCTTGTTGACACAAATTCCACAGTTTTACCATGCACTAGCAGACAAATTATTTAATACCCAAATTTAAACAAGCCACACATAACATGTGACAAGTCTGTGTTAACATTTCCATTGCTATTTTTGAGAAAAGAGTTAAGTGCAAGGACTCTTAAGTTTCCTTTGCTCAAATATATAATACCAGGAGAAATAAAACCAAAGACTGCGACTATTAAACATGGAGTTTGGCATATGTTCCTGGTATCTGTTCCATGTTATACCAGCACTAAATCTGAATTATACAGGAAATATATTCAGGAATGATCAACATGACAGAAGGAAAATTCTTCATTACTGGTAAAATGATTTATGCTTTATGTTGATGAGACAAATTAGAATTGTGTTGAGGCATACTGCAATACTTTTTTTAATACAGCTAGATATCTTAGAGGTAGTACAATATACGACAATATGTGAAGGTAATGCAAAATAAATTTTTTTTAATGAAAATGGTTCTACTAGACAACAAGTATATAGTGACTATGAGCACAAAATGTGTGTCATGTTAACAGTCCCAGAACATGTAAGTTTCTCAGGTTTATACAACAATTTCATTCTACCAGTGATCAGATGCTTGAGAATAACACATTTATACTGTCAAAGAAATTGCATTTAGTTACCTGAAATGCATTTACTTGAAGAACATAGGACTCTGTCTAAAACATCTCATGGCGATGCAGAGTGTAACATTATCATTAGAAAGCTAGTATATCCTATTAACATACTTCTGGCATTCATATGCCATAGGGACATTCAAATAATTAATATTTCAGTAGACACTAATTTCTGTTGCAGATTTAAACTGCTTTAAGAATTACCATGAGGCATCAGTAAAATGGCTAGAGCCAGCCTTGTTACTGCCACAATTACAGGAGAAAGAAAATTCACAAGTAGCAGTCATACTCACAACAAATAACCTTGCTATTTCATCCATGATTACTTATAGCAGATAGTCCTTTATGTTTCTTTCTTGTAAGGCAGTGCCTGACACAATATCCATACACAAATAAGTTACTGATATCACACAGCAACTCATTCCATTCTGTTATCTGTACTGACAAAAAGTACTATTATAGCATCTAGAACAGCTCTTTATTTATACGAAATTTGTACAATGTCTTCACCAGCATGTCTCAGCGTTTTAACAAGTCATCATCGGGCTAACTTTGTTAAAGAATAAAAACACAAAATTTCAAAGAATATGTAATACAACACACATTGTCAATTATGGACTTGAAAACCGACACAATATTTTTTATTTTATAGGAAATTTGAAATTTTACATTTTTATATTTTAACAAAGTTAACCTGATGATGTCTTTTTAAAAAGTCTGATACATGTTATGTAGACAATGTAAAGAACTGCTTATAAATAGAGAGTTGTGTGTGACAATGTAATGATGCCATTGTTGATATCATGAAGTTTGGTACTAACTGTACAAAACTGAAACAGTGAGTACCAGTGTCACCATATGGGAGATTTTATGGAATACACAGGCCTCTCCTTTGGTAATGTTGCCAACTTGAGGTACGAAAAACCCTCAAAAATGTTTTAGACAAAGTCTGCTATGTAGTCAACTAGTGCTGAAATTATACTTACAAAGCCTGAGTAACATCAAGAGGTACAAAATGATGCAAAAAAAAAAAAACTACAACATGACATAACACATTCAGGATACTTCCAAAAAGAAATCACGATCTAATATAAGAAAATAAATTTAAAAAATAA
>Ga0136643_10011795_pt1 | contig 12988 bp, 3 predicted proteins | sample TergutLab28metaG_FD_96883 | JGI IMG/M metagenome (GOLD analysis project Ga0136643, IMG submission 96883) | Labiotermes labralis P1 segment gut microbial communities from Petit-Saut dam, French Guiana - Lab288 P1 (version 3) (version 3) | ecosystem: Host-associated > Arthropoda: Insects >...
AAATAAATTTGAGAAATTAGTGCATCTAGTTGGTTTTATTATAAGACTTTATCACTATGCACGGTCACCTGAACGTCAAATATATAAATATATATATATATATATATATATGTGTGTGTGGGTGGGTGAATCGCTTATTATTATTATTATTATTATTATTATTATTATTATTACAATTCTGAATCAAGCCAGTGTGTCAGTTCACATCCATTGAGGGTCATAGCATATGGAGCAGTGCTGTCCCGGAGATTGACTTCTGATGTGCAGTGTTCGACTCCAACAAAGTATGAATAATCCTCGAACAATTGACCGTGGCACGTTCAGTTCAACTGCTACTCCGTAATTTCACCTGCACTTTGTTCACATCCAGTACATACCTCTTCTATACAACTCAGACCAATAGTATAATGCAATCGTTACTTCGATAACCATAGTGCTTCGCTGGCAATTTATTGCTTGCCCCAAAATTGGGAGCAATTTTTAAAATATGTAATGTAAAAGACACAAAGTTTTACACTGATATTTTTACTCGTAGAGTTACCAAACGACATAATCGTGAGCTTGTCCCAACGGTGACCAGAAATTAATATGTATTGCACACGAGTTCGAAAAACGTATTAAAACTGAAGACAATTTGGGAAAAACAAAAAAAAAAATGTCGCACGAACATTTTTTAAAATAGACTACCGAAAATTACTTTTACGCAGACTGTACAGTAACTACGTTTTGTAATATGTTGCATATGTAGCATTATTTGAAATCGTGGCCAAGTATAATGCAAATACAGTAGCTCATGAACTTACCTCCAATCTGTGTTTCAACATCTTGTGGGTAACCTAACCTTAATTTTGAAGATACGAATTTAAATTATTTGTTTCTTGGTTATGTTTGGTTAATTTGATGGATCAGTACATAACGTACTAAGTCAGTCTCTACAGGGGTGTTGATAAGTCCTTAGCCCGACCAGGAAGGAAACAAGCTAATGTTTCTGTCAGAATGGCGTGAATTTCCTTCGGCGCCTTTCCTTACAAAAAAAAAAAAAACTTGATGGCATTTCGCGTCTCGATGTTGTTGAAATCACGAGCGTCCCTGATATCCTGTCGAGCTTGTTTCCTTCCTGGTCGGGCTAAGGACTTATCAGCACCCAGGTAATTTTTTTAATTTGTTTATTCACTCAGCAAGACTATTAGTATGTCATATATATATATATACGCATATATATATATACGCATATATATATATACGCATATATATATATATATATGCGTTATTTATTTAAATAATTGTATTTGTACTGGTACTTGTGACAATGCCAGTTAAGTTAAAGGTAAAGGTAAAGGTAAAGTGATCCCGTTACAGGCCCGGTGTGGTCCAGTGGGTGGGTAGAGGTATAGCTCTACTCTTCCATGACCGCGGCACTAGAAGGGAGTGAGTGGTCAGCAGCACGCCCCGGCCGCACTGTATCCCCGGGAAAGACCCAGTACCCACTGTACAGGAGGCTGGGTGGGCCCCAGGGGCGGTCTGGACGGACGGAAAATCTCGTCCCCACTGGTATTCGATCCCGGACACTCCAGCTCGTAGTCAGTAGTGACAATGCCAGTAGCACAGACTAAATGACGTCGAATAGTGTGGCGGTTAATTAGTAAAGAACAGGAGAGTAAGTGCATGGAAGCGACTGTTGCCTGTGTGAGGTGCTGTTACAACTTTAACCCACTGTGTTCTCTTATCATTTAGTTAACGTTGCAAATAGGATGTTAGTAACGAATTTCGTTATTTTTCTGTAATTGGTTAACTACTCTGCTAGTTTTTGAAGGGTTAGTTGCAGCGTTTAGCTATGACACATTAGGAAGTCATAACTGCAGTTGTAACAGGTAACAATTCAATATGCATAAAACACAATATATTCCAGTTCAAGTAATATTTGACACATTTAACTAATTTGAATTAATTTGAGATATCATTCTGATAAGACTGAGAAATATCATTACACTTCTGCCCCTGTGAACGACAATGAGAGACGTGAGTGGTAAATGATGTCAGAAAATGGAGAACGCGATTAGTCGGTAAGAATGAACACCTCATTATTTTTATTTAAACAGCCACCGTACTGACAGATCTCATCCCCGTTCTACTGTTGTTGATAATGCTACTCGTTACTGCAAGGGGTCCTTGTTCCCATTTGATTTATTACAGCCATCTTTTGTCGAAAAATTGCCTATCTAATGTTCCATTACGAGAGAGAACACAGTGGAATATGAATAGAGCAACGGTGAGCCGTACCAAGAATCGCGCTGTTGCCGGCTAATTCCTGACGAATCACTGCATACATTAAACAGGCATCTACATAAATTTTAAGAAAAAAAAATATTTTACACAATTCCTTATGCTATTTTCTTCGTTCCCGTCCTTACTGTAAAGTTATTTTTATTGACTCCTTTATACCAATTACTTACACATGTTTAAATTGATGTACCTTTTGAAGCTCAGTGCTTAGCTTGCTACATACACCGCGTATGAAATCGAAAAAGAGAGGCAATTTACGCATAACATGACACTGAGGGGCTTTCGCGTAAACAACTGTGAAGTTTATCTCAGTGATTAACCAACTTTATGCACAAAAATTGTGTGCATCAAGTTGGTTAATTACTGAGATAAATATACTGAGATGCACGGTTAGCAAAACATAAAAAAAAAACTGTGAAGTATTCCGAGTGTTTGTCTGTAGCTTTTGGTATCCGGTATGCAGTGAGCGTGCGCCGTATTATATTGTCATATGTGGGCTGTAGGGCTCTACCATATTTTCCCGTATTATCTTACAAACGCCACGGCTTTCGGACCAACATTACTGAACACAATTTTTATACAACTTGTGTCTGAAGTACTGATCATTCTGTGAAGAATTCAGCGAGACATTGTAATAAATGTAGGCCTACATAGATCTTCATGTAAAATACAGTTGATCTTCTTATAATAAAACCAATTAGGTGCACTAATTTCTCAAATTTATTTTTGGAATAAAACTCTACATATTTCGGGCAGTTCCTCTGTCCACCATCAAGGAGTTTTGCACTATACACACAGCAATGGTATATGTCATACAGGTTTGTTGACAGCTTGCGAGCAGGATCAGGACGTCCTGATCCTGCTCGCAAGCTGTCAGCGAAATCTGTATTACATATACCATTGCTGTGTGTACAGTGCAAAACTCCTTGATGGTGGACAGAGGAACTGCCCAATACATGTAGAGTTTTATTCCAAAAATAAATTTGAGAAATTAGTGCACCTAATTGGTTTTATTATAAGAACTGATTGCAAAGCATGGTCACCTGAAAGTCAAAACCGTTACTCTTGTCTGATTTCAATCAAACTTGGTTTTTTCTCGACATATTTTTTAAAAGTATGCAAATGTTGATTTTCATGAAAATTACTGCATGTTATTGCATGCAGACAGACAGACGGACGGAGGTACAGACACGACGAAGCTAACAGTAGCTTCTCGCCATTTCTCGAACGCACCTAAAAAGTGTGCATTTTGCGTACACGACATATGTATGCATTCGGTACGGCTCGCACAATACACAGCGAATGTTTGCCTACCTCTTTTACGTGATTAACTGATCGGCCATCATGATGGCGACGGACTGTATTTGCTGTGAGCCAGGAACTGAAGTTTATTGTAATTATACATTAATTTTTACTTTAAAATGCAAGAAAAAAATTTTACAACGCCGAACATATTTAGAGTGCTTTAAGTTGTGTTGTATACTTATATATATATTTCTATGAGGAACATGTGTTTCCATCTTCGAGGTAGATGTTTGATGGCTGACATTGTTTCGAACAAAATCATCTACCGCAGAACCTGCCTTCAGGTTTCCTGGGAAATGTGAGTGATAAAGTGCAAATTTGGGGAATTTTCCATATAGAATTATAAAAAAATCTGTGGTAAATTTCCTGGCCACAGGGAAAAATACATTACTAACTCTACGTAGATTGGATTTATTACGAACAAGTGTATGTGAAAGTCGAAATTTTACAACAGATTTTGGTATAAGCATTTTGTACATCATTTAAACATGACTGAATGGGTTAAAAGGGTACATAGAAGAAGCTCGTGCACAGTCTTAAGCAAATGCATTTAATTATGGAGTAATGTATTTGAAAATCAAAACTTCCCCCCCCCCCAAAAAAAACTGAAGAATAACTGAAGAATAAGTTGTAGTGGTGTCCGGGCTACAGCCTAACCGCACCTAACCTCCAACCTACAGCAAACCAAGAACGAAACGACCAGTGTGGTAATCAACATTATAGTCGCGAGCTCCTGATGATGGGCATAGTAGTGCCCGAAACATATTGAGCCTATAAGAAGTGCAATAAAATAATAAGTGGCATCTATTTGGTTTTTATTCTTCGGTTATCACAATGATGCACGGTCCAACAAACATCAACTTTCCAAAAACGTTTGGTGGAATTGTCTCATATATAATTTTAAAAAAACTTGAGAAAAAATTTTGTAATACAAGCAACATTACAAATACGACACTATACAAAAATATTCATTTCATAGAAAGTGAAACTGCCCAAAACATCTAGTATTTTATGTTGAACTGAAGACAAGAATACAGTCGATTAAACTCTGATAAGAATTAACAGATGGATGGATAGAGATTTTATTTTCCCCCATGGCGCAAAAGCCCCTAGTGGGCCAGGGCTTCCCTTATTGTCGATACTTGATATTCACACTCAGTAAAACACACACGACTCGGTAGGAATCCCCTGGTCGAGTGATAAGCCCGACACAGAGACCTCTACCTCAAAACACACGACACTCAACAATAGATAGACATCCATTCCCCCCCAGCAGGATGGGAACCCACAATCCTAGCAGGCCAGCGGCCTCAGACCCATGCCTTAGATCGCGCGGTCACTGGGGTCGACATGGTTGGAGATACTCAGCCCTACACCAGAGCTACGTTTATGTTGTAAAAATGCAAAACGGTTACCAGAAATGTAGGTACTTTTATCTGTGACCTACTTCCGTAAATTTAACATGCTTACATATACTAGTGCATTAATAACCACCTTCATAACAAGAGATAAACTGAATTATGTGCAAGCACCAAGTTGCTGGTTTACAATTATCGGTTCCCACCTCTGCCATGTGGTTATGGCGGGAAATTACAGATTAGGTGACATAGGAGGCAGTGAATGTTAGTGGTACAAAATTTACAGTACTCGAAGTTTGAAATCCCTAAAGCGACTTTAATAAAAAGTGGAAGTTCCTGGGAGGTTATGTTTTGTTGACAGGTAAACAATTACTGAGGTCTTAGAGACGCGTTGTGTCTCTTCCTCTGGAACCCTCTAGATATGAAGTAACATCCCCTAAACATCAATATTCAAGTTTATAACGGGATTATTTAAAATCCGCAATAATTTCAGATCACGAAAAATGAACATGGACAAATGTTGCAATATAAAGTAAGGTTTGTGATTTGAAAGCTGCTATTAATGATCACAAATAGGCCTAACGTTGGTGCTTCAACCCCAATAGTTTTGATTCGTATTCGGAAAGTCTCGTGTTGAATCTCGGCTCGGTCACCATGTCTCTTCATCAATGACTTCTGGTTTACCCCAAACATTGTGATTGTCTCTGTGCACACCATGGAGATATATGTGAGGGTGGGGGTTTGTAGTCAGTTTCGTGCTCTTACTCCTTTCCCCTGTCGAAATAGCCCGAGATACCCATTGCATAGGAGTTTGAGTGAACCGTACAGCTGGTCTGGAGCCTTTGGAGAACAATAAATCTTTTGTTGTATGCTTTCTTCTGGTTAATTCTCCGACGTCTGAATTTTATATGCCGACTTTTCGGAACACCCTGTCTGTTCCATCTTCATAGGCAGGTAGGTATGAAGATTGACTGGGTAGAGAATGTTGGGGTATTTATACGGGAAAAGGTTTAACTCGAAAATACCCTGAGCCAATGGCTCAGGGTATTTTCGACGATAGAAGGGTATCGCACTTAAAGAGCCAGGATGTGATGATGTAAGAAGGTACGTATATGTTATTGTTACAGCAAATAGTGCCACTCTCGTTGGAACGAATGAACTGTGACTCGATTTCACTAGTGTCTTATATGAAAAAATTAACTGCTGTCAAGTACAATGTAAGCCACTCCACTTCTACTTGAACCTACTTATAACTGACGCAGATTGTATAATTAGTGTTCAATAGGTTGTATCGCACTGTCACAAGACCATGTTGTACCAAAATTCCTAATTTGAATTTAACATTTGTCTCTGATTCTTACGTAAACACAGTTAAGTCACCCTCAGGCCACATACGTTTCTTCTGTGCCAGCTCTTTACTCGTGCTTTCATACATTGTTCTCAGTCACAAAATTATCAATGTGTAATGAAGCGCAGAACAGTTCAGTCACAGTCGCCCAATGACCAATAATAGCTCTGTCTAAGGGGTGCACCAGATTAGGTACTTCGTTTAACATGAAGACGGCAGCACAGGCTGCTTCCGAAACATAGAGCTGCGCTGTAAGGTATACGATGAACCTACTGCAGACAGAGATCACCGGGAAGTCATAAGACATTTTCAGAAATATATACAGTTGAATCCATGTACAGCTTCTTATTAATCCACACAAACATTAACTCTAGGGGGAGGGATATAAGTCAACATTGTGTACACAGTTCGTACCTCAAAGAAAACACAGTGTGCTTCGAACAGAAACCCTAACCAGTTAAAGATGTGTACAGAAACAATCGATGTATATTGTTACAATTAGACATAACGTGGATGAAATGCGTAGCTTTTTAATCTAAACCCCGATTTCACACAAATTCAGCACTGTGCCTTAAAGGATTTATGCCTATATTTAGTCCGTCCGTCCGTCCGTCCACCTATGCAAACATTCATTAATTCATCCAATCACCCACACCCTCATATAATTACCCACACATAAAAATTTTTCTTTATCCGTTTACTGGTCAGTCAGTCAGTCAGTCTGTCGAGCCAGCCATCTAGCCAGTAAGACAGTCAGTCGGTTAGTCAGTCAGTTACTCGCTCATTCACTCACTCAATCACTCACTCACTCACGCAGTTATTCAGCCAGCCAGCCAGCAATTTATAACACATACACAAATTTACTTCAGTGACGTATCAATTAGCCACAGCAATGTGCAGGCACGTAAACTGCTTTGCTCGTGGCGACAGCACAACATTTTGCAACCCAGCAAGTTGTCACTGTAATCTTTACTGTGTTTAGGGATGGGGTGTAGGCCTGCCTGTTGCACTCCGACGCGCAGAAGCTTGGATCATTTAGGCCTACATCCAATTTGCGCGTCACGACATACGTTGGCTTTAGCAAGGAGGAACACGGAAATACTGCTTGCATGCGCGTTTCTCTCTACAGCAGGTGGGTGGACAAATGTCTGATTTCGGTAATGCAGTAACGTCGCTCGGTTAATACAATTGCGTATCAACCACTTAAGGGTCTGAAAATGATGTGAATTTATAAGTGGAGGAACACCCTCAATATTGCAAACAAACCAAACATAACAAGATGCTGTGTTACAGCATAAATTTGTTAATATGTAACAACACAATAGAAATAATTACGTGTTTATATTTAATACATTGCATTCATTACAGGGAATTATTTCCTAATACCAGACCAACCAAACATTCCATTTAGGATTATCGGCCCAAAAATAAGGAATTATATGGAAATCACTCACATGTGATACTCAATTGAATGACGTATATACATTACTAATTTGAGTCATCGTCGTAATCATTCATCACGAGTTAGGGTTGCTGGGCCTGTTTCAATAATAACATTATCAAGAAATCCTATAATCATACAATGTGTAAAGCAGTTATAAATTAATTAATTAATTATAAATTATCACGGTTGTTTAGAATAACATCAATTAAGACACAATTAAACAAGACACTTTACGGACGAAGAAAACAAAATCAAGAAGATGATACTTCCACAACGACTCACATCTATCAGAAATATTAAGACATACGTAGATAATGGGGAAACTGAGCAAATTTATTCGGAAATGATATAACCAGGCAACATTTTTGTGAGGAAAATGACACATTTTATACTATATACAAGTACAGAGTTTTACATATTTATATTTATAACAGTTTAACCTGAAGACGACTAAGTCGAAACATGTTGAGAGAAGTAATGCAATAATTTGATTAATAATAATAATAATAATATAAATAATGTGTTGTTGAACGGTGTGTAAGTACTGTTTATTCAACCGTACTTATTCTTAAACACACAGAACCAATTTATTAGAAGGCGTGACAAACCCGCAATGTACAAAATATCCATCACAGCTTATTTTCCTATGACGCGATACAATATTTTACCCCAATTTTAAGTACGTGCTTTGAAGCTCAATTATAAAATTTAATCAGGTTTCTTGTTTCCGATACGACTGCAGCAGACCCTTGCGTATAAAAATAGAAAGGTATTTTAAGCCCATAAATAATAATAAAAATAATATAGTGACCTTAAAATGACACACGGACTGGATTTATTTGGCTCAGGATGTGGCCTGGTTGTGAGTTTTGTGATATTTTTCGTATATTTTTACATTTTATAAGATACGGGAAGGTTTTTTTAATGCCTGATGTACCAATACCTGCTCAGTACATGCACAATATTACTACGTCAACAACTGCAAACAGGGTGAAAGCGCAAAATTTTGAGTTTGTATAAAACAAGTGCGGTGAGAGTGCAGTACAGACTGAACCAGTAAATAGCGAGTCATTCTGCAAAATGAAATAAGGGAAAGAGGAATAAGAGCAATAGGATTGTAAAGGTAATAGCAAATTTCAATATATTGGGCTTTTCGGAACATTTTAAAATGATAGTTTATTATTAAGAAATATAAGATAAATTCGAAATACGAATACCGTCTCAAGTGGTCAAATTTTTACCCGCTGCATAACGTCACAGCCAAACCTAGAAGTGCTAAATTTAAGGCGGATAAAAGAATGATTCTCGCCATAATGCAGTCCATGTGGAATTTATGGTGGACAAAATGGCACTGGACAGCTCTCTTTACAACTGTCTCGGTTTTACGCCGTCAAATGCTCTTCCATTCATTTATTTATTTTTTCCATTTATCTATCAATTGAGGGACGCACAGTGGCCACGTTCGATGCTGTATTTCCGAGATATATAATAGCTAAATCGCAAAAAAAAGGATAAATAAATATTCAGTATTGTATATTGTTTAAATGAAGACAAAAAACGAAATTTGTAGGCGTTTGTAGCGATGCAGTTGAAATCTCCGTCATGCTGCATGTGGCGGCAAGTCATTGGGTGACGGCGCTCGAAGACCATCACCCTATATCGAAACGTCGGGTACCAGTCACTCAAAGACAAATTGAATTAGTTCTCTTTGCACCTAAAACTCGCCCTAAAGATGGTAAGGATAGGGTTTGTCAAAGAGTTTATGGCTACCTCACTCGACGTTTTTAATTACAAAAGACAATTCCTCGATAAAATACAGGCCTCAAAAATGTGAAGACTCTGAGTTTCGGGCAACCTATTGTAACATTGTTATATTGCACAATTTAAGGTACTTCTGGATGATTACACAAAGAAGAATAACAACACGTTTTAAATTGAAATAATTTATTTTAAATTCGATCTTCCCAGGTAATAAGAGTTGTTTTAAACATTACAAATGTAAAACACGGTTAAATAAATTCAACAACAGATACCGTGTTCCACGTTTGTAATATTTATTACCATTTACCACCACCACCACCACCACCGTGACCACCATGGCCACCACCATACCCGCCTCCGTGACCACCGCCTCCATGGCCACCACCTCCATGGCCACCGTTACCTCCCCCGCCATTTCCGCTACTGTAACTGTGGCTGGATCCGCCAGAGGAACCACCCTGACTACCATGGTCGTCCTGTTGGCCGTAGTGACTGTTGTGTCCCTGCGAACCTTTGTAGCCCTTATGGTCATCGTTGTAATGGCCCGAAGAGTGATGACCTTTATTCCCGTGCTGGTTATCTTGAAAACCTGAATTTTGATGTCCTCCCTTTTCATAACCTCCGCCCTGCTTGCTGTTGTGGCTATCATAACCTCCATGCTTGCTGTACTGGCCTCCGTCGTGCTGTTCATCGTAAAACTGAGTGTCCTTCTTGAACTCGTCCTTTCTTACCACCTCGTGAGATCCCTTGGTGTTGTGCCCTTTCTTATGTCCTCCACCTTCACTGAATTGTGAACCTTTCCCGCCTTTTTCCCCAAAATGATGCTCCCCATAATAGCCTCCCCCGTCATTGTGGCTCGCCTTTTGTCCCCCGTGGTCACTGTTATAGCCACTCTGACCTCCTTTGTCATGATGCCCATGTTCTCCCTTCTCATATCCTTGACGTCCCGAGTAACCCTGGTCACCTCTGCTGCCTTGGCTTGAACGATGATCAGAGTGGTAAGATTGGCCGCCACCACTTTCTTGGTGACCACCTCCGCCTCCTCCATATCCACCGCCCCCATGGCCACCACCGCCCCCTCCGTGACCACCCGAATATCCACCGCCGTGGTAACCTGTTGCTGAAGTCAGCAAGTCTGTTGGTGTTTCTAACTTCTTTTCGTAACTTGAAGTACCACTGACCACTGACTTGCTTTCTTCCTGGGTGAGGTCTTTAGATATTACATCCGTTGTAGGTTGTAGGTCAACGGCGGACCCCAAGAGCCACAGGGCCCCCAGAAGACAGCAGGCGAATTCCTGCCGCGTAAGACCCATTCCTCCGAACATTGTACAACTTGAGTGCTCCAGATGTACTGATTGGGTACTGCCTGTGCTGTATTTATATGGCAGTTTAGATATCATCTTTCTTGTTGGAGCGCAATGTAAGAAGAATAGGTGTTCACACGTGATTTTGCCGGTTTTACAAATTCATTCTTTTGTTTCCGCCTATTTTTCTGGCATCACATCATGCAGCATTCACCGAATGGATACAATTCTCCTCACACAGCTTCATTACATCATCACACATAAAGGTGAGTCTTGCCACACAGCTTCGACTTCGCGCTTTCACGTCAAATTCATTTGTGTCTGAAATCCAATTCGCCCATGTGAACTTGTCACGGTCCATGAATCAATATATGGCGTATGAAATCCACACCTCACGCTCTGTTTAATCACTGGCCACGAAATTTTTGCTACTCAGCTTGGTATCGCTGTTGAAGTAATGGTATTATTAGTTGTGAGGATGATGGATTCGCCCATCCACACAACAATATAGTGGCAGAGATCAAATGTTCAATACCTCTAATATCAAGCACATGTTGGATGTAATTCTGTTCACCTTTCATCCTCACATCTCACATCTTTTATAGCCATATTAATGCTATCCTTCCTGGGAGTTTACTAATTGCGTCCCGCGGTCACGTTTCAGGTATATCTCCTTGTCATTCAGGGATTATTCCCGAAGTTTCGTTTCCAAAAAATATTTACTGGGAAAATGGAATGGTATTTTGCACTAACAAAAAATATAAATTCTGCATAAATTGCAATGGGAATCCAGTTATATTCGGGGGGAGGGGGGAGGATTTGATGCACAACCATGAAGCTGACAGTGAAGCCTGCTTAAACCGACAGATATTAAATAATTCTGTTAAAAGAAAATCAATGGAGGGCTTGTGTGAAAGACCACAGAAACTGATACACAAAGATCTACGAAGACAGTAATTGGATACTTTCATTTATAAAGACATAAGTAACATTAGCAGGAACACGCATAAAGGACGCTCCTCCAAACTGCTTACTTCCCAACAGATAGTGAAGAAACTCATAAAGCATTAATACTGTACAAATGTTAACAATTTCGACAAAACTTGCTAGTTAATGACTCGGAAAAAAACTATTTTAATGTTTTATTGTGAAAACAAATTAGAGTTTTTTTTAGCTCCATTGATGGTCTTTACGTTGACGGGACATTCAAATCAGCACCGAAGTTCTTCCACCAATTATGTGCAATTATTGGACTCACTATTAATGTTACACTTTCCTTGCCGGTCAATAAACTTCCAAAGTCCTATGAGGATGTATTCAGACATACGGTATCAGAAGCTGCAAAATGTGGTATGAATGTTTTTCCAACTATTGTTTTTGATAATTTTATGTGCACTGGACAGTGCATCTTGTGATACCTGAAGAATAAGAGCAAACTAGATGACACTTATTGTTTTATTATACTTATGATGGGCTCAAAATATTTCGGGAACTAATATGCCCGTCATCAAGAGCTCACGACTATAGCGCTGATTACGTACATTGGCTGTCCAGTTCTTGGGTTGCTTTTGGTTGGAGATTTTTGGTGCAGGCAGGCTGGATAAGTGTCCGGGCTGCAGACTATAGCACGACTGTGCATGTCGTTTCCATTTAGGACAGAGCTAGTAGCGGGAAATACAATCTTTGGGATTCAGCAAGCAGTATGGAAAGAAAGACTCTGAGTTAAGTCAGGTCTTCAAAAAAATATTCGGACTGTCGCTCTTATCAGCGGCGGAGTCTGCGACTGTTTTGTGTTGGAATTTTTATCCAATTTTCCGAAAGAAAACGAGTGGAAAAGTTTTGCTGCTACTTGCTAGAAAATTATATTGATGTAGACTCCACTTTTCCTCCGCCTCTTTGGTCCGAATATACTGCATCATCATTGAGGCCCATGAACGCATGTAAGTTTTCCAATGCCCACTTCAATGCACTATTTTACAGTGCGCATTATAAAAGTTTTGTTCATGTATATGCATTGAAAAAATACAGAAAAATACACTACACGAAAATTTAAAAAAATCAAGTACATTAAAAAAAGAGAACAATCTCCTCAAAAACTGAACAGTAAAGGTTAACCTGATTTCAAGAATCGTATTTGTTTCATCAGTGCCTTATAAATTTCTACCAAACACAAACTTTTAATTCC